>ERZ772902.2488-NODE-2488-length-10351-cov-4.981546_pt1 | contig 10351 bp, 8 predicted proteins | sample MGYA00511470_ERZ772902 | MGnify/ENA primary metagenome ERZ772902 (study PRJEB29015, sample SAMEA2737717) | human gut metagenome | biome: human gut; feature: human-associated habitat; material: faeces | place: China | collected 2012 ...
TATATTGGCAGGCAAAATATGATTTCTAAATAACCGGACATAAGAAATATTATGGGCGGATATCTATCCTTGGTATAGGAAGTCTTAGAAGCTTCTATATCAAACGATCATTTCCAGAGTCCCGGCTCATAGCCAAGCTCCTTCGCCATCGCCATATCGGAATCGATCGACATCCCGCCTGTCATCAGAAAATCTCCTGTGATCGCCGCATTCGCCCCGGAAGACAACGCGCGCTTTCCGTGGTCTGCAAGATAAATCCTTCCTGCCGCCAGACGGATCGATGCATCCGGCAGAAGAAAACGAAATACCGCCACAGTCCGACAGAATTCCTCGTTCGTCATCGGCTTTTGATCCTCAAACGGCGAATCCTTGATCGGATTTAATACATTGACCGGAATGGATTTCACGCCCAGCTCACGCTCCATCAGCGCAAGCTCGATCCGGTCCTCCATACTCTCTCCGAGGTTGATCAGACAGCCGCTGCAAAGTGTCAGCCCGGCAGCCCGTGCCGCCCGAAGCGTTGCCATCTTGTCATCCGTGCTGTGTGAGGAGCATACCCCGGTAAAAAAGGTCCTTGAGCTCTCCAGATTATTATGAAGTCTGGTAATCCCCGCCTTCTTTAACATCTCACAGTCCTCCCGGTCCAGAAGACCGAAGGAACAGCACACCGCAATGCCGGTTTCCTTCCGGATCCTTTCAATGTCCTGTACGATTTTTCGGACATCATCCTTTGGAAGTCTCCGACCGGAGGAGACAAGATCACAGCGCACAACGCCCTTTTGCGCCATGTACGCAGCCTCCTCAAGCATCTGATCCGAGCCGATCAGTGTATGCGGCTTTACCTCTACTTTATCGTTAAAACAGGACTGCGGACAGAATTTGCAGTCCTCGGAGCATTTTCCACCCTTTACATTGATACAGCTGCAGATATCAAACACATTTCCGCAGAAATGCTTTCTGATCTCATCTGCCGCCTGACAAAGCTCGTCTAAATCCGCCTCTGCCAGAGTCATCGCCTCTTCCTTTGTGATCTCTTTCCCGTCCATTACCTTTTGTTTTAATTTCTGAACCATGTCTTCATCCTCCATTTCGCTTTCTATTTTATACAATCCCCGCCGGAATTACAATCAGACCGCTTTCCCCCGACTTACCGCCCCTCTTCATCACTTCCCTCATACGTCCCTTTTCTCTTGCAAAATATCAGCCGCAAAGGTAAAATTAAATTATCGAAAAGATATTTCACGGCTTCAGAAAGGAATGGTTATCATCATGAAACAGACAGTGAACGAAAAGATCATCAATGTGGCAAACGGCAGGCAGAAAGCAGATCTTGTCCTGAAAAATGCCAACATTATAAACGTATTTACGGAGAGTATCGAGACCGGTGACGTTGCGATTGCAGACGGTATGATCGCCGGCATCGGAAGCTATGAGGGTGTGACCGAAAAGGACATGACCGGCAAATATATCTGTCCCGGATTTATTGACGGACACATCCATCTTGAAAGCTCGATGGTCGCACCGACAGAGTTTGAGAAGGCGGTTCTTCCGCACGGCACGACTGCAGTGATCACCGATCCGCATGAGATCGCCAACGTTGCCGGCAGCCGGGGCATCGACTTTATGCTCAAATATACCGAGGACATGACAATGGATGTGTTCTTTGTCGTGCCATCCTGCGTCCCTGCCACAGCACTGGACGAATCCGGTGCCTGTCTCGAAGCGGATGATATCGCTCCGTTCTACAGCAATCCGCGTGTGATCGGTCTGGCGGAAATGATGAATTCCTTTGGTGTTAATCAGGCGGATCCTGCCATCTTAGATAAGATCCACGTCACACTGGAGCACGGTGGCATTATTGACGGACATGCCCCTCTTTTGTCCGGTCGTGAATTAAACGGCTATGTTGCTGCAGGCATCCGCTCCGATCATGAATGCTCCAATGCAGACGAAGCAAAGGAAAAGTTTGCTCGTGGTCAGTGGATCATGATCCGTGAGGGTACTGCCGCCCACAATCTGGATGCCCTTCTTCCGTTGTTTGAGGCTCCATATGCACAGCGGATCATGCTGGTCACCGATGACAAGCATCCGTGCGATCTTCTGCGTGACGGTCACATTGATGCTATTGTCCGTAAAGCCGTACAGAAGGGTGTCGATCCAATCCTTGCGATCAAGGCGGGCACCTTCAATGCCGCAGCTTATTTCGGTCTGAAGGATAACGGTGCCATCGCTCCCGGTTACCACGCCGATATTACGGTACTCGATAACCTGACTGATATGAATGTACTGGAGGTTTACAAGGACGGCGAGCTTGCCGCCGAGAACGGCAAAAGTCTTGTTGAATCCTCTGTCCCGGAAATGGTACAGTCCGTGACCGACTGCGTTTACCATTCCTTCCATGTTGATCCGGTTCAGCCGGAGCAGCTTGCCATGGAAGAGCTTGGAGAGCACATCCGTGTGATCGACCTGAACGCCCATGAGCTTCTCACAGCCGAACGGATCGCCGACTGCACCTCTCAGTCCGGCTGTGCCGCCGGAGTCAATCTCACCGAGGATATTGTTAAGATTGTTGCTTTGGAGCGCCACAAAAACACCGGTCACATCGGCAAGGGCTTCCTTGGCAGATACGGTCTGAAAAAGGGAGCTGTTGCAACGAGTGTCGGTCACGATTCCCACAATCTTGTGATCGCCGGAACCAATGATGCGGATATCGCCTGCGCCGCCAACCGCGTAATCGCAAACGAGGGTGGTCTTGCCATCGCACTGGACGGACAGATCGTTGCGGATCTGCCGCTGCAGATCGGCGGACTGATGTCCACACTTCCTCTCGAGGAGGTTGATGCCCGTCTGGAGGCCATGAAGCAGATCCTTGCAGACTGGGGTATTTCCGGTGAGATTGATCCTTTCATGACGCTGAGCTTTGTCAGCCTTCCGGTTATCCCGGCTCTGCGCTTGAACACATACGGCGTCATTGATGTAAACGCACAGAAGGTTGTGAAGGCTTCCTTCTGATTCTGCAATATAACATAAAAGTCAATCCTACAAACAGCTCCTCTTTTGCCGACCCGTTTACAAATCTTTTAAATATGTAATAGGTCACAAAATGCAGTCAGCAATTTTGTAACATTTGACAGAACATTGCGGACAAATACCAGAAAGCCGTAATTTCAAGCTCTCCACAGCATTTCATGTTCATAAAACCGGTATTGATTTGCGTAACAGATGATGATATGATGAACACATAAAAGGTTATCGATTCGCTTAAACAAAATACATGGCATTTTCCGAACCGAATATTCCCTTAAAGCAGGGATGTCCGGACGGGAGCTAATCTGCAGTTATCTTCCAGCACTTCTACGATAAATAGGAAAGCGAGGTATAATAGTGGGTAACGAACAATACTCAAAAGCCACAAGAGAAACCGCAGAAAATTTAAGGATCATCGATGATGCCATGTTCCGTCTGGTAGCAGAACGAAAGGAAGTCTGCCAGGAAATACTCCGTACACTGTTAGACAAACCACAATTAAAAGTAATAAGAGTAACACCACAGTGCACTATTACAAGCCTGCATCGAGAAATTATTCTGGATGTATTATGTATTCTGGAAAACGGAGCATATATGAATATCGAGATGCAGAAAGGTTCCGGTAATGACGATATCAGGCGATGCCGTTTTAACATGGCATCGGTCACAGCAGCCTACACTCCAAAAGGAACTGATTTTGCGGACGTCCCGCAGGTAACCATCCTGTATATCACAGAGTATGATGCTCTGCATAACGGACGGACGATCACGCATATAAAGCGGTATATGGAAACAAACAATGGGCTTGCCCCGGTAGATGACGGGGAAGATATTTTCTTTGCCAACACGGTGGTGAAAGATGGTTCGGATAAATCCGAACTGCTTCAATTATTTTTACGAAATGATTCCTTTGAGGATGCAAAATTCCCGGAATTAAGTAAAGCTGTGAAATATTTCAAAGAGACGGAAGGAGGTTTGGGAAAAATGTGTAAAACTGTAGAAGATTATGCGAGGAATTACGCAAAAGACTACGCAGAAGAACGTGCAAAAATCAGTCGCGAAGAAGGACGCTCTGAAGGTCTGGCGGAAGGACGGTTAGAGGCAATACGCAAAATGCTGGGTAGCGGAGTATCCCGCGACATGATCCTTTCTATGGATTACTCCGAAGCCGAACTGCAAGCCGTTGAAAAAGAGTTGCTCACACAGGTGTGAGCCACGCAGTCATCAACACCTTAAAACAATAACTTGATTTCTTAATGGGTATGTAAGCCCATATTAGTGTGAGTCTTATAAACAGACGTTGCCCGGGTGGCGGCCGCTAATATGGCGGTACCCATTTTTATTTTCTGCATAAACAAGAAAACACCGCCGACCGGAATCATCCGATCGACGGTGAAGTTATTACACAACTTATGAGACAGCTTTACGCTGCATACTCAAAGCTTCTCCGGGAATTACTGAAGAAGTGACAGAACACCCTGATTTGCCTGATTAGCCTGTGCAAGCATAGACTGACCAGCCTGCTGAAGGATGCTGTTCTTTGAGTAGTTAACCATCTCTTTAGCCATGTCTGTATCACGAATACGAGACTCAGCGGAAGTGGTGTTCTCAACAACGTTATCCAGGTTGTCGATGGTGTGCTCAAGACGGTTCTGAACGGCACCAAGTGCGGAACGCTGTGAAGAAACCTTTGCTACAGCATCAGCGATAGCGTCAATTGCATATGTAGCAGCATTACCGGAATCGTCCATCACATTCAATCCCTTAATGCCAAGACTTGCAGAATCCATAGAATCGATGTTTACCTGAATTTTGTTTGTCATATCAGCATCGGCACCAACGTGAAGACTGAAGCTTAAGCTATTAGCAACATCTGCCTGACCTGTTGTAATCTTGAATGAACCATCTGCCTTTGCACCAGAATTTTCTACCTTTGCAGAACCCTTTGTGTCACCAATCTGATTTGCGGCTAAAAGTTCTTTGGATGCTAATTCATAGGCACGATCTTTTGTGATAATTGTTGCATCGTTATCATCAATGCCATCTGCGGCACCAACTCCAGCTGCATTTTTAGTATCGGTCATAACAGTGACAGATTTAGAATTTACTGTCGTAGTTTTTCCAGCCACAGCAGCAAGTGCCTTCAGATTATCTAAAGTCAACGCTGCATTAGTTATTTTAGGATTACCAGTACTTGTTGAATTGAATTCATGCGTAGTTGTAAATGTTGAAGAAGTTGCATTAAAGGCAGCTGCAGTTGTTGCATCAGCGGCACTTGAAACATAAAGGGCATCGCCATCTTTGTTATATACCGTTCCAGTTTTATCAATTTGAAACTCATTGTCACCAATCTTAATAGATGCTTTACCAGCTCCGGTTCCTAATGCTGTTTTTGCATCCTCAATCATTTTAGCCGTATCTGCTGCTTCTCCACCTATAGTATAAGTTTTTCCACCAATACTTGCCTTATCCCCAGCGCTAAGTGCTTTCATTGTAAAAGTAGCTGTTCCATCACCATTATCTGTTAATGTTCCAGCAAGTCCAGCATCATGAGCTTTCATGTTAATTGTCTTTGTTCCAGACTCACCCTTTAACAGATAAGTCTCGTTGAACTTTGTTGTCTCAGATACACGATCGATCTCTGTATTCAGCTGATCAATCTCATCCTGGATTGCCTGACGGTCAGATGTAGAGTTTGTACCGTTAGAAGCCTGTACTGCCAGCTCGTTCATTCTCTGAAGCATTGAGTGAACCTCTGTCAGAGCACCCTCAGCTGTCTGTACAGAAGAAACACCGTCCTCTGCGTTGGTAGATGCCTGGTCAAGACCACGGATCTGCTTTCTCATCTTCTCAGAAATGGTAAGACCTGCTGCATCGTCTGCTGCACGGTTGATTCTGTAACCGGAAGAAAGCTTCTCTGTTGACTTGGAAAGGGAGCCTGTTGTCAGACCCAGCATTCTGTTTGCGTTCATCGCCGTAATGTTGTGTTGTACTATCATAATATTATCCTCCTTGTTCCACGTTTGTGGTTTATGATTTGTTGTCCTCTGGAACTCCGTTTCCCGAGGGTGTTATCTATAACAAGCAGAAGTCCCGGGTGTGTTTCTGCCTATTACCAATTTAATGGGACGTTTGTCATGAGCTTTCGCTGTCCCTGTGTTCCGCCGGTTCTATTTGGCTGTATCGCCCTGATGGCGTTCATTCCAAAGAATCCGTTCGATCTCCTTCTGTGCTTTTGCAGAAATCTTCTTTTCCGGATAATAGGTGTCTTTTCTTCTCTCCGGATTCTCTTCGATGCTGCTTCTTACGATCGGCACCTCCTTCGGTGCATCGATCATCAGTCGTCCCTGTCCACCGCTGCCTCCTACATAGACCACGCGAATGTCATCACCGATATTTACATACTGTCCTTGTTTTAATGATAATTTCAGCATGATATACCTCCCTGTAACCTCGTGCAATTCCTTTATGCTACGTTTTGTATACTTTATATCGTCATGATGTTAATATCCTTTAACATATTTTTCTGATTATGCTACATTTTGTGACTTTTCAACAATTTATTTGTCAAATAATATACATAATAGCCAAAATCATTTGAGGGATATTTCGTCCGCTCGAACGATTTTTGTATCTTTGTGCAACTATTTTCGTTAATATTTCACTAATCGTCCAACAATAACTTGTGCATTTGCTACACTTTGTAACATCCGCGTTAATAGGGAGAAATATACTTATCGAAAAGAAGGCGGTGTTTGCAATGAATCGTGAATTACTCTCACAGAAATTGAAAGAATTAAGAATCGTAAATAATTATACGCAGGATTATGTTGCGGCAGCTCTCGGCGTTGTCCGCCAGACCTACAGCCACTATGAGACCGGCAGGCGTGTACCCGATGCAGAAGTTTTATATAAGCTTTCGGGACTTTATAATATTTCTGTGGATGACCTGCTTCATATAACGATGGATGTGGATCGCGATGAGTCGTATGATGCCCCTGTGCCGTCTGCTTCAAGCACCGAGCTTTCTGAATATCTTGATTTTTATAATGAACCTTCGAACCGTAAGAAATATATGTTTGCAACTCCTATCGAGAAGGAGCTTCTTTACCATTTTAAGAAAATGAGCGAAGAAGATCGGAATGAAATGATTGAAATCGCCAAGATCAAGGCACGCAAGAATCCCGAAAAGGAAAAGTAAGATTATGATGTGAACAAATTCAGATATATATTTTTATAAAATTAGTTCATAAAAATAAACCGCCGTTTAAAATCCCTATCGGCGGTTTATCTGTACCATTATTCTAAGGGGCTGACCACATATTATCAATATGTTTTTTGCACAAAAATAAAATATTATTTCTCGAAGATAACCAACGTCAACCGACTTGTCATTCGAGTAAATATGTAATATGTTACAAAATGCCGAAGCCATTTTTGTAACATTTGTTACTCAGACGGATAATGCTTCTCGAGTCTCCTGCGACACAGGAAAAATGCCGGGATCAAAAATGCATCCGCGAAAATCCATGCCAGCGTATTTGCCATACAAATACCGAAGTAGCCTGCCACTGCCACAAGCAAGGTTCCTGCCAATGTTCTCGCCACCATCTCAAACACTCCGGCGAGGATCGCAATTCCGGAAAAGCCCATTCCCTGAATCGTGAAACGAACAGTGTTGACAAGCGTCAGCAGACAATAACCTGCCGCAGTCACCGTCATGTACTGATAGGCATATCCCATTGCCTCAACTTCTCCTGCATCCAGAAAGAGAACGGACATCCTGCGCCCAAATAATACAACAATCACAAGAAGCACGGCAGAGACGCAAAAGCCCATCAACGATGCAGCCTTCAGCCCCTTACTGACACGTTTCAGCTTTCCGGCGCCGACATTCTGCCCCACATATGGAGCCATCGTCTGACCAAGTGCCTCAATCGGACAGGACAGGAAATTGCCCAGACGACCGGCTGCCGTTACGCCCGCCATAACCGTTGCGCCAAATCCATTGACTGCAGCCTGAATAACGAGTGTTCCGATCGCCGTGATCGAATACTGCAGTCCCATCGGAATCCCGATCGTACACAACCGAACCATATACCGTGGCTGCACCTTCCATTCGCTGCGGCTTCCATGCAGGATTGGAAATGTCCTGCCCACATAGAACAGACAGCACACCCCGGAAATACCCTGCGACAAAACTGTTGCCAGTGCGGCACCGATCACGCCCCAACGAAATACGAGAATAAATACCAGATCAAGCACAATATTTAATACGGAGGAAATTGCCAAAAATACCACAGGTGTCCTGCTGTCTCCGAGCGAGCGAATCAGCGCCGCCAGAAAATTATATAAAAATGTACATGGAATCCCAAGGAAAATGATCAGCATATACCAGTATGCATACTGAAATACATTCTGCGGCGTCCGCAGAAACAACAGAATGTCCCTGCAGAAAACGGATGCGGCGATCGTCATTACAGCCGCAAAGCCAATGCAAAGCCATGTCGCATTTGCCACAAACCGGCGCAGTGCACTATCATCCTTTGCGCCGAATTTCTGAGCCACCGGTATTGCAAATCCATTGCACACACCAATGCAGAAGCCAATCACCATAAAATTCAGCGATCCTGTAGAGCCTACGCCTGCCAGAGGCTTTAGACCCAGAAACTTTCCGACGATCATGGTATCGACCATGCTATAAAACTGCTGAAATAACATTCCAAGAAACATAGGAATCGCAAAACCGATGATCAGCTTTGCCGGAGAACCTTCTGTGAGGTTTTTCATTTTACTTTTTTCTGCTGCCATTTCCTTTCCCTCCACTGCATCATTTCAAAAAGCGAAACTATTATACAAAACGGATGTCGGAAATACAATGAACATTTCGTTAAGAAAATGTATCTTTTATGTATACAGCAAAAAGTCCATTACCGGTGTCGATAACGGACTTTTGCTGCATCTGATTCTGATTTTTTACTTTACTTCTTCACAACCACTTTACACTTCGCACTTGCTCCGCTCTTCATAATGACTTCAATGGTTGCTTTTCCTTTTTTCTTTGCTATAACAACACCCTTGGCATTGACCTTCACAAATTTCTTTCCGCTGATCACCTTATACTTCTTAACTTTATCACCCGGCACTTTTACCTTAACGACAATACGCTTTTTCTTGCCGCGCTTGATCGTCAGTTTCTTCTTGGCAAGGCGGAGCTTTACAGATGATGCGGTAGAATCTTCATCGTCAAGCCCTGTGTCGCTCTGCGAAGGCTGTGGTGTAACGCCCGTGCCTGCTCCCGGTGTTGTTCCGTTCGGAGTTGGTGTTGCAGAAGCTCCCGGCGTCTTGTCCGGCGACGGTGTTGTTGACGGTGTCCCGGTCGGTGCCGGTGTCCCGCTTGTTCCCGGCGTCGGAACCGGTGTTTCACTAACTCCAGGTATTGGTGCCGGTGTCTCACTTGTTCCAGGTGTCGGAACCGGTGTTTCACTGTCTCCAGGCGTTGGTGCCGGCGTCTCACTTGTTCCCGGCGTCGGAACCGGCGTCTCGCTGACTCCAGGTGTTGGCTCTTCTGTTGGAACTATAGTAGGCTCTGCCGTCGGCTTTACGGTTGGCTCCGCTGTTGGTGCCTTCGTTGGTGCTACCGTCGGCTTTACGGTCGGTTCTACTGTTGGTGCCTTTGTCGGTTCTACTGTTGGTGCTGTAGTTGGCACTTTTGTAGGTACTGCGGTTGGAACTTTCGTTGGCACTGCTGTAGGCACAACTGTCGGCTCTGTCGTAGGTTCCGTTGTCGGAACCGGTGTGCCTGTCGGCGTTGGCGTCTGACTTGGCACTGCGGTCGGTGTTACGGTCGGTGCCGGTGTCTGACTTGGCTCTGCAGATGGCGCAGGCAAAGGCGAATCCGTTGGCACTTCAGAAACACTTGGGCTTGGCGCTGTTGTCGGCAGCGGAGTCTGTGTTGGAACCGGTGTCTGACTTGGTGTTGGCGCCGGTACCGGACTATCGGTTTCATTCGGTTCCTGTGTCGGCACTGCACTTGGCACGATCGTTGGTACCAGTGTTGGCGCTGCCGTCGGCTTAACTGTCGGTGCCTCTGTTGGCGCTTTTGTTGGTGCAGCCGTCGGCTTTACTGTCGGCTTCGCGGTTGGTGCCTTTGTCGGCGCTGCCGTCGGCTTTACTGTCGGTGCCTCTGTTGGCGCTTTTGTTGGTGCAGCCGTCGGCTTTACTGTCGGCTTCGCGGTTGGTGCCTTTGTCGGCGCTGCCGTCGGCTTTACTGTCGGTGCCTCTGTTGGCGCTTTTGTTGGTGCAGCCGTCGGCTTTACTGTCG
>ERZ772902.2490-NODE-2490-length-10337-cov-2.837191_pt1 | contig 10337 bp, 8 predicted proteins | sample MGYA00511470_ERZ772902 | MGnify/ENA primary metagenome ERZ772902 (study PRJEB29015, sample SAMEA2737717) | human gut metagenome | biome: human gut; feature: human-associated habitat; material: faeces | place: China | collected 2012 ...
ATAATTCATTTTGGTAAAACCAAACAAATCTTCGATCAGTTTTTCCAGACGTTTCGATTTTGCATAGGCAATATCAATATATTTTTTCTGCATTTCTGCAGGAATCTCCACCTTGCCGGACAGAAGTTCAAGATAGCCGATGATCGAGGTCAGCGGTGTCCGCAGATCGTGTGCCACATTGGTAATCAGCTCATTCTTCGTGCGCTCCGCCTCGCGCTCCTTGTCCATCAGATTCCGGATATCCCCGACCATCTTATTTAAATTGACCGCCATCGCCGTAAACTCGTCATCGCCCCGCACCTCGATCGTCGTATTCAAATCGCCCTCGGAAATATTCTGAATCGCGGACGAGATCCGGCTGATATAGCGCATGGACCGCTCCTGGAGGGCAAAAAAAGTGACTGAGAAGATCGCGATGCCCGACAGAAGATAGACAAATGCCATCAGTGTCTCTGTCTCCGTCAGGCGCAGGAAAAAAGAATCCCGGTACCGCGTCTCCCGCAGATAGCTGCTGATCATCGAAACATTGGCAATCAGAAACACCTCCACCAGGCATGCCACCACGGTGCTGTAAACGATGTTCATGACCATCCGTGTCCGGAACCGGCGACTCATATCTTTTTTATTTTTCAATTTTGTATCCTACCCCCCAGACCGTTGTGATGATCTTATCCTGTCTCGTGTCCTCTTTCATCTTTCCGCGGAGTCTCCGGATATGTACCATGACGGTGTTGTTTGCCTCGTATACTTTCTCGTTCCATACCTTCTCAAAGATCTCGTCGGTGCTGAACACCCGGCCGGGATTCGATGCTAAAAGATACAGGATATCGAACTCGATGGGCGTCAGCTTGATCTCCTCGCCGTACACCGTCACTTTATGATTATCTTTGTTGATCGTGAGCCCCTTGATCGAGATCTCATTTTTAACCTGGTTTCCTGCACCGCTCTGCGGATTTAACTGCGTATAGCGGCGAAGCTGTGATTTGACGCGCGCCTGCACTTCAATCGGATTAAACGGTTTGGTGATATAATCGTCCGCCCCGACGGTCAGCCCTAACACTTTATCCGTATCCTCACTTTTTGCTGTCAGTAAAATAACCGGAACATTGCTCGTCTCACGGATTTTCACCATCGCTGCAATCCCATCCATCTCCGGCATCATAATATCCATCAGTACCAGATGAATATCCTGTTCCTTTAACACCTCAAGCGCCTCTTTTCCGTTATATGCCTCAAATACCTGATAACCGTCCGCCATCAGATAGATTTTTAATGCTGAAACAATGTCTTTCTCATCATCGCACACCAGTATACTGTACATGTTTTCCCCTTTTCCGCAGGTTTTTGATAGATTTTTACATAAACCTGTCTCTTTATGATCATGCTTTTATTGTAACGGAATAATTATGAATTTCCAATCAGTCAAAACATTAAGATTTGATGAAGTTGTACCTTGTATTCGGATAAAAGGAATGCTAATATAGAAAGGTAGTGCTCCCGGAAGTTTTTATTTTCCGGGAGTAAATTATGGAATTTTTTACACAAAGGTTAAACAAAGGAGGATTTATGGAAGAAAATAAAATGGGCGTCATGCCGATTGACAAACTCATTATCTCAATGTCCCTGCCGATCATGATCTCCATGCTCGTTCAGGCGCTCTATAATATTGTCGACAGTATTTTTGTTGCCATGATCAGCGAAAATGCCCTGACCGCAGTGTCTATGGCTTTCCCGATCCAGAACCTTATGATTGCTGTCGGTGTCGGAACTGCCGTCGGCGTAAATGCGCTTTTAGCGCGCTCCCTGGGAGAAAAGGATACCGAAAAAGTAAATAAGGTCGCAGAAAATGCTGTATTTTTAATTCTTGTCAGCTATCTGCTCTTTCTGATCATCGGTCTGTTTTTTGCAGAACCGTTTTTCCGCAGCCAGACAGATATTGAAGAGATCATCGTTTATGGAAAACAGTATCTGACGATCTGCTGCTGTCTTTCTTTCGGTATTTTTACGCAGCTTATGTTTGAGCGTATGCTGCAGGCAACCGGAAAAACCATTTATACCATGTATACACAGGGTGTCGGTGCGATCATCAATATCGCTCTCGATCCGGTTCTCATCTTTGGTCTGTTTGGTCTCCCGAAAATGGGCATTTCCGGTGCTGCTGCTGCAACCGTCATCGGACAGATGATTGCCGGTATTCTGGCAGTTGTTTTAAACCACACAAAAAATAAGGAAGTACAGATTGACCTGCACCATTTCCGCCCGGACAAAAATATTATCGGACAGATTTATGTGATCGGTGTTCCTTCTATTGTAATGCAGGCGATCGGTTCCGTGATGAACTACGGTATGAACCGTATCCTGATCGCGTTTTCCTCCACGGCAACCGCAGTGTTCGGCGTTTACTTTAAACTGCAGAGCTTCGTATTTATGCCGGCTTTTGGTTTAAACAACGGTGTCATCCCGGTTATGGCATACAACTACGGTGCCGGAAACAAAGAGCGTGTCACAAAAACTTTAAAACACTGTGTCGCTTATGCAGTCAGCATCATGGCAGTCGGCCTGCTTTTATTCCAGCTCTTTCCAAAGCAGCTTCTCTCCATGTTTCAGGCTTCCGACACAATGCTTTCCATCGGTGTCCCTGCGCTGCGTATCATCAGTTTAAGTTTCCTGCTTGCCGGCTTTGGAATCTCCTGCAGTAGTATTTTCCAGGCACTTGGAAAAGCAGTCTACAGTATGTGCATATCCATTGCAAGACAGTTAGTGATCCTGCTCCCGGCAGCATACCTGTTAGCACAGTCCGGCAATGTCAATCTGGTATGGTGGGCATTCCCGATCGCTGAACTGGTATCTGTGGGTGCAACTGCATTTTTCTTAATGAAGATCAACCGGAGTATCGTGAGCAAGATCGGACAGTAACATTACAAAAAAATCCCGTATGAGACTGATTTTAAAAATCATACTCACACGGGATTTTTTACTGCTCTTTTATTTCTGGTTTGCCGGTTCCATATTGACGGAGCGGCCTTTGATCTTTGCATTTTTCATGGCATCTAAAACTTCTTTTCCGTATTCTCTCGGCACTTCCACGAATGTGTATTTATCATACATATCAATGGCTCCGACAAGTTTACCCGGCATGCCGGATTCGCCTGCGACTGCACCTAAGATATCGCCCGGTTTCACGCGGTCTTTTTTACCGATGTTGATAAACAGACGCACCATGCCCTCTTCAGCTCCGGTATTGTCAAAATCAAAAGAGTCCTCTCTGTCATTGTCAAGATTGATCTGTCCCAACGCCTGTTTTAAGAATGCTGCTGCAATGTCCATTGCAGTATAATCAGATTCGTTGATCTGCTTTTCGATAATATCGATCGTATCTTTTAAATTTTCCTCGTCGATAATTCTTCCGATTTCTTCCATGACCTTCTCAGCCTTGATCTGTGCCACATCATCCGTGGACGGGATCGGCATTGCAACGATCTTGGTCTTGCAGTAACGCATGATATCTTTCAATTTATATACTTCTTTGCCTTTGACGAAAGTAAACGCACGTCCGGTTCTTCCGGCACGTCCGGTTCTTCCGATACGATGAACATAATATTCGTCATCCTGTGGAATATCATAATTGAATACCGCTTCCACATCATCCACATCGATACCTCTCGCTGCAACATCGGTCGCGATCAGGATCTCTGTCTTTCCGGTACGGAAACCGCGCATCACACGGTCACGCTGTGTCTGCTTCATATCTCCGTGCAGTCCCTCTGCAAAATAACCGCGTCCCTGTAAGCCCTGTACCAGCTCATCTACCTGCTTTTTCGTGTTGCAGAATGCAACAGAGAGCTTCGGGGAATAGAGGTCTAACAGACGGCACATTACTTCCACTTTGTTTCTCGGTTTTACTTCATAATAATACTGGGTTACCTTCGGAACCGTCAGTTCCTTCTTTACGACCTGGACCATCTTCGGGTCTTTCTGGAACTTCTGGGCAATCTGGGCGATCGCGTGCGGCATCGTCGCGGAGAACATCACGGTCTGGCGCTCCTCCGGAAGTTCACCGAGGATCGTCTCCATGTCCTCAAGGAATCCCATGTTTAACATCTCATCCGCCTCATCGAGAACGACCGTGTGGATCGCATCGGTGCGGATCGTCTTTCTTCTCATGTGGTCCATCACACGTCCCGGGGTTCCGACGATGATCTGGACTCCGCCCTTTAAGGAACGGATCTGCTTTACGATTTCCTGTCCGCCGTATACCGGGAGGATCTTGATCCCGGACATATATTTCGCAAGACGGCGAAGTTCTTCCGCTACCTGGATCGCAAGTTCTCTTGTCGGGCAGAGTATTACTGCCTGAAGTTTCTTTAAATCAGGATCTATTTTTTCGAGAACAGGAATAGAATATGCTGCCGTCTTTCCTGTACCTGTCTGTGCCTGTCCGACCACATCTCGGTCGTCCATAATAACCGGAATAGCTGAAGCCTGAATAGGAGATGCCTCTTCAAACCCCATATCTTCAACAGCTCTTAATATTCTCTCATCTAAATTTAATTCTTCAAATTTCATTAATTCTCCATTCCTGCTCTGTAAAAAGCAATCTTTATAATCGATTTATTTTACACAATTATGCTGATAAAGTCAAAATGTTTATTATTACATACAATTCAGACACTCAATATATCAATCGTCTTCCTATGCATATTGCAAATAAAGCATTTCCCATTTATAATAAAATATTAGTGTGGCAGACAAGTCTTTTACCTGTCACCATGTATAAGCAAATTTTCAAAGGACGGATATAAAAATGATTTTATCATGTAACCATATAAGCAAATCGTTTGGCACTGACCAGATTATAAATGACTGCTCATTTCACCTTGAAGAACGTGAAAAAGCTGCCATAATCGGAATCAATGGTGCCGGAAAATCTACTCTTTTAAAAATCATTGTCGGTGAACTTCCCGCTGATTCAGGAAATGTGACTGTCTCCAAAGGAAAAACTCTCGGTTATCTTTCACAGCACCAGAATCTCTCAACTGACAAGACTATATATGATGAACTTCTGTCTGTTAAACAGGATTTAATTGATATGGAAAATACTATCCGCAGTCTCGAAATACAGATGAAAGATGTTACAGGCGATGAGCTTGACAACCTGCTTTCACAGTATACAAGACTTAATCATGAATTTGAGATGAATAACGGATATGCATATAAAAGTGAAGTTACCGGTGTCCTTAAAGGTCTTGGATTTGGCGATGAGGATTTTTCTCTTCATGTAAACACACTCTCAGGCGGTCAGAAAACGCGTGTTGCACTTGCAAAACTGCTCATATCAAAGCCTGACATCATCATGCTTGATGAACCTACCAACCATCTTGATATGGATTCTATTGCATGGCTTGAAAATTATCTTCTCACATATAATGGAAGCGTCTTAATAGTTGCACATGACAGGTATTTTCTTGATAAAATTGTCACAAAGATTATCGAGATTGACAACACTGCCGTCACGGTATTTTCCGGCAATTATACAGACTATGCTGCCAAAAAAGCTGTTCTTCGCAACATGAAATTAAAAGAATACCTAAACCAACAGCGTGATATCAAACACCAGCAGGAAGTAATCACAAAACTGAAACAGTTCAACCGTGAAAAATCAATCAAACGTGCCGAAAGCCGTGAAAAAATGCTTGACAAAATGGAACTTGTCGATAAGCCAACAGAATTAAACGACAAAATGCATATACGCCTTGATCCTAAAGTAGTAAGCGGCAATGACGTATTAACTGTCAAAGACCTTTCAAAAAGTTTTGGCGATAACTTTTTATTTTCAGGTCTTGACTTTGAAATAAAAAGAGGCGAACGCGTTGCCCTCATCGGCAATAACGGAACAGGCAAAACAACAATACTTAAAATAATTAACGGTTTAATTCCTGCTGATTATGGTGAAATCACTCTCGGTTCAAAAGTTACAATCGGATATTACGACCAGGAACATCACGTTCTCGACCCTGATAAGACTCTGTTTGAGGAAATTCAGGATGCTTATCCTGACCTTAACAACACACAGATAAGAAACACTCTCGCCGCATTTTTATTTACCGGTGACGAAGTATTTAAGTATATCAGGGATTTGAGCGGTGGCGAACGTGGACGTGTATCACTTGCAAAACTTATGCTTTCAAACGCCAACTTTCTGATTCTTGATGAGCCAACTAACCATCTTGATATAGTTTCAAAGGAAATTCTTGAAAATGCACTCAATAATTACACCGGAACTGTTTTTTATGTTTCACATGACAGATATTTTATCAACACAACAGCCACAAGAATTATTGAACTTACAGGGCATATAATTGTAAATTATATCGGCAATTACGATTATTATATCGAAAAAAAGGATATACTTACACCAAAAGCACTTACTGATGCTACAGCTGCCATTAATGACAGCATGGCATCATCAGCCTGTCAGACACCGTCATCAGCACAGGGGTCTTCAAAGGCAGAATGGCAGCAGTCAAAAGAAGAAGCTGCAAGACTTAAAAAACTTAAAAATGAGCTGAAACGCACGGAAGACAAAATCAGCCAGACTGAAGAACGCATCAGTGCAATTGATGAAGAATATAACAATCCTGATATTGCAAGCGACACAGCAAAACTTGTCGAACTTCACAATGAACGCACTTCTCTCTCGGAAATGCTTGATGAATTGTACGAAAAATGGGAAGAGCTATCCGAAGAACTTATTGACAAATAAGTCCTTATGGAGTATAAAGAAGTATAATATATTTTTATCTAAGGAGGATGTTCCTATAATGAACAAAACAGAATTAGTATCTGCTATCGCAGAAAAATCTGAATTATCAAAGAAGGATGCTGAAAAGGCATTAAACGCTTTTATTGAGGCCGTGACAGATGAATTAAAGAATGGCTCAAAAGTACAGCTCGTAGGTTTTGGTACATTTGAGACTTCTGACAGAGCAGCAAGAACAGGCAAGAATCCACAGACAGGTGCTGAGATTAAGATTGCTGCATGCAAAGCTCCTAAGTTTAAGGCTGGTAAGGCTTTAAAGGATTCTGTAAACGCTTAATCATATAGTATAATCTATAATAAGCAAGATTTAAGACCATGATGTGTTTGCATTTTCTAATATGCTCTCCCAGCATGGTCTTTTATTTTTGCAGCATACAGGCAAAGTCCACCACTTTGCCATTTACTAAATATAAAATGGAGAATATCTGCAATGGAAATCGAAAAAAAATATCTTGTATCGGAACTTCCTGACAATCTGCCACAATACAAATGCCGCAAAATCGAGCAGGGTTATCTTTCAACCTCTCCAGTTGTACGTGTCAGAATGGACAACGACAAATATTATCTTACATACAAGGGAAAAGGTTTACTCGCAAGAGAAGAATATAATCTTCCACTCACAAAAGAATCATATGAACATCTTATCCAAAAGGCTGATGGCAATATAATAACAAAAAAACGCTATGAAATTCCTGATAACAGCGGACATACTATTGAGCTTGATATATTTGAAGGTGTTTTTAGCGGAACAATCCTTGCCGAAGTTGAATTTGATTCTGTTGAAGAAGCCGAAAGCTACAATCCACCGGCATGGTTTAAAGAAGACGTAACAATGAACAAAATGTATCATAACAGTAATATGAGCATGCTTGATGTAAGCCATATTAACACTGGAAACGGAGAGTAAAATGAAACCTTTTATTGATAAAGAGTATATTAAAACAACTTTGCAGAGACTGCGTCTTGCCATCCTTACTCTCATAAAGTGGATGTTATGCTCAATTGCATCAGGTATTGTAATCGGTCTTATAGGAGCTTTTTTCCATTCACTCCTCGACTTTGCCGCCGAAATAAGAATTGCACATCCATGGATACTGTTTTTGCTTCCCATATCAGGTATTATCATAGTTTTTATATACCGCCTTTCCGGATGTAAAAGCAGTAAAGGCACAAACCTTGTTATAACAGCTATTCAGTCCAACGAAGAAGTTCCGTTAAAAATGACACCTTTAATTATTGTATCGACAATCCTTACTCACCTTTGCGGTGGTTCAGCAGGACGAGAAGGTGCAGCACTTCAGGTCGGCGGTTCTTTAGGCAACGCTTTTGCAAAGCTATTTAACTTTGATGACAAAGACACTCGAATAATGATAATGTGCGGAATGAGTGCATGCTTCTCTGCACTTTTCGGAACTCCTGTAGCCGCAGCTGTTTTTTCAATGGAAGTTATCAGCGTCGGCATAATGTATTATGCAGCACTCGTTCCATGTACTGTTGCTGCACTTATAGCAAGCAGCATTTCCTCAATGTCAGGCCTTGCCGCCACACATTTTACTGTAGGACAAATCCCTCAGCTTGGTATTCCTAATGGTATAAAATTTTTCATCCTGTCACTCATCTTTGCAGTAGCAAGCATACTTTTATGTGTTGTTTTGCACAAAACCTCACATTTTTTCACTGCTCATTTTGAAAACCAGTACGTTCGTATCATAGTTGCAGCCGTGTTGGTTATTATTATGAGATTTTTATTCGGCACTACTGATTATCTTGGTGCCGGTACAGACATAATTGCACGCAGCTTTGTCGAACAGAGTGCATGGTATGTATTCCTTTTGAAAATGATTTTTACAGCTGTCACTCTTGGCGGCGGATTTAAAGGCGGCGAAATTGTTCCTACACTTTTTGTCGGTGCCACACTTGGAAGCTTCCTCGCTCCGATATTCGGACTTCCTACAGGCATATGTGCTGCATGCGGCATGGTTGCGGTATTCTGCGGCGTAACTAACTGCCCTCTCACATCTCTGCTTCTCTCAATAGAGATGTTTGGCAGCGAAAGTCTGAAATACTGCCTGTTATGTATTGCTTTAAGCTATCTGCTCTCAGGTTATTATAGTCTCTATAATAGCCAGAAAATCATGTATTCAAAATACAGAACCGAATTCATTAACAGACATTCTTCTTAAAATAACATAAATCACTTCTTTAGTGCATTATAAAAAACCGGTATCAGACATTATCGATTTTCATCTTTTGTCTGATACCGGCTTTTATTTAATCTGTTTATTCCGACTGAAAACAATCTATTTATTCCGCATAAAAATTGTCATCCGGCATACTGCCGCCCACTGATGAAGGGTTTGACTCATAAAGTATTGTAAGATACTGATTTATGCGTGTTTTCATTTCATTTGACTTGATAAATGTGATATTACAATATGGAATTGCTTTCTTGGCAACTGCCGCTTTAAATATACCAAATTCCTCAACATATTCTGCTGCTGTATCAACATTTGAATTTACAAAATCAACTGAATTTTCATACTCTTCCATAAATTTGGCAACTGCTGCTTTATTCTTTTCATAATAATCTGCATTAACAGCTATAACTCCAGTAACAACAGTGCTTCCGTCTGTTGAAAGATTTTCCCATTCTTTTGTTACATCAAGTGCAATTCTTACATCGCTGTTTGCCGCCATAACAGTTGTAACATATGGCTGCGGAAGCATTGCAACTGCACCTGAATCTGATGAAGCAAGCATTGCTGCTGCCTCTGAAGCCTCTGACTTAAATTCAATATTCACATCTTTTTCAGCATCAAGCCCTGCCTTTTTCAAAAGATATTTAAGTGTATACTCTGGTGTTGTGCCTTTTCCTGTTGTATAAATTGTTTTTCCTTTTAAATCAGCTACATTCTGCACCGTGTTTCCTTTTTCGACGATATAAAGCACACCGAGTGTATTTATGCCAAGCACCTTGATTTTGCCATTGCTTTTGTTGTAAAGTGTTGCAGCCGCATTACAAGGCAATGCTGCTATCTGCACATCTCCTTTTATCAGAAGCGAACTGAATTCGTCAGCAGATGCGGCAATCTTAAAATCATAATTATTGGCTGTCTTTTTTTCTTTTGAATCTTCCATAAGCTTAACCATTCCAATCGCTGTAGGTCCCTTCAAGGCAGCAACTGTAATATCTTTTGCTTCATAGCTCTGTGTCTGTGATTGTGTCACATCACTGTTGTCTGCATCTCTTTTACCGTCAGAAGGCATCCGGCACGCAGTAAGCCCAAGTGCAATTACCATACATAAAATCAATGCCATGAGTTTCTTTTTCATTTTCTCTTTCTCCTTTTCAACTTCCCTATTTTATTTCCACTCCGTAACAACAAACTGAATAGTCTTTTTCCCATTAAATTCATTGATGGATGGATAATAAACAATTGAAATATTCTGCTCCCTCTTTGGAACATTCATGCTGTCAGCACGAAACATTATAGCATCATACGAATATGCATTTGCA
>ERZ772902.2492-NODE-2492-length-10334-cov-3.114797_pt1 | contig 10334 bp, 7 predicted proteins | sample MGYA00511470_ERZ772902 | MGnify/ENA primary metagenome ERZ772902 (study PRJEB29015, sample SAMEA2737717) | human gut metagenome | biome: human gut; feature: human-associated habitat; material: faeces | place: China | collected 2012 ...
CCGCGCTGCACCAGCGGACATATCGGCTGTTCACAATGCTTGACTGACGATTCAATCGCCGAACAGTACTCTGCGATTGTGGGTCGCGCGGTCAGTTTTGAGGACTTTGCGCGCGATGCCAAGGAACGCGTGCCGCAGGCCACGCAGTTGGTGAACCGGACGTGTTTCCGGTTGGGATCGCTGGTGGCTACGGTGGCGAATATCGCGATGCCCGGGCATGTGATGATTGCCGGGGAGTCCGCGTTTTTGGCCAAGCTCGGCACCGATTCGCTACGTGACGGCATTCGTTTCTACCGTCACAGCCAGACCCAGCCGGTCAAGTTCACGATTATGAACCACGACTGGCAGCTCTGGGCCAAAGCCGCCGCCAGTCGCGTAATCGTGAAGCATATTGGGTAGGCCGTTCTTGGCTCCCCTCAGAGAGGGGAGCCAAGAACGTTGCTTCGCCACAGTTACTCCGCCACGACCAGCAATTACGGACTTGCCTATCGGCAAGGCTCAATCCCACCTTCGCTCAGCTGTCGCTTCGCTCAGGCCGTGGCTACTGACAGCCTACTAGGCTGTCAGCTTAACGCCACAGCCTTGAGCAATACTGCCTGCTGGGGGTGGAGGGACGGGGGACGAATGCCGTAGCGCTGCAGGGCTTCGCCGGTCAGGACTACGCCTTCCTCGTTCCACCAGCCGAGAGTGCTCTGGCCGTTGGTCAGACCGGTCAAATCCAAGCTCGGGTCAAGCGGGCTGACACGGTAGGTGCGCTCGGGGTCAAGTCCGGGCAGATGCACGGGCGCGGCCGGATAGGTCTGGCTGGTGGTCAGCTGGGTGAAGCGGTAGATGGCGGCGTCACGGTTCGGCATCACCATACCGTCCAGACGCACGGCCGGATCGTTGGAGTCGGCGTGCACGCAGGTGTCGATGGCGAACCAGTCGCGGTGCTTCTTGAATTCGGCCACCCACACGGCCAGCTTGGCGAGCGCCTCGTCCGGCTCCTTCAACAGGTTCCATTCGATGCCCATGTGACCGAAGAACGCCATGGCCATGCGCAGTTCCTGGCTGGTGGCGCGCTGGGTGGAGTGTGCGGGGCTGGCGCCCACGTGCTCGCCCATCATCGCCGGCGGCACCAGCAGCGAGGTGTAGCGCTGGATGTCCGCGCGCTCGACCGGGTCCACGCAGTCGGAGACCCAGATACGATCGGCGTGCTCCAGGATGCCAAGATCCACGCGGCCGCCACCAGAGGAGCAGCTTTCGATCTCAAGGCCCGGATGTGCGGTCTTGAGGCCCTTGAAGATGTTGTAGACGGCAAGGGTCTGCGCGTGCACGGCCGGGCGGCCGGAGCGGCGGGAACCGGGCTCGGTGACGAGCTTGTTGTGGTCCCACTTGATGTAGTCGATACCAAGCTCGCCGACAAGCTGGTCCATGCAGCCGTAGATGTAGTCGAACGCATCCGGATTGGTCAGATCGAGCACCTGCTGAGTGCGGCCCTGCAGCGGCAGTCGGCCAGCGGTGGGCGAGAGAATCCAATCAGGGTGGTTACGGGCCACATCGGAATCGGGGTTGACCATTTCCGGCTCGAACCACAAGCCGAATTCCATACCCTTGGCGTGCACGTAGTCGGCGAGCGCCTTCAGGGACTTCGGGCCATCGGGCCAGACGTCCTGCGCAATCTGCCAGTCACCGAGGCCGGAGGTGTCGTCGCGGCGGGAACCGAACCAGCCGTCGTCCACCACGAATCGTTCCACGCCGGAGTCGGCGGCCCTGTCGGCGAGTGCCTTCAGCGTATCGAAGTTGTGGTCGAAGTACACGGCTTCCCATGTGTTGAGGATCACCGGACGGCCGTGCGAGAACAGGCGCGGGTGCAGGGAGCGCACGTAGGAGTGGAATCGGGCGGCGATCTCGTTGAGACCATCGCCATAGGAGCCGAACAGCCACGGGGTGTCGTAGGAGTTCTGGCCTTCGCCAGGGCCAGCGAGCGTCACTTCGCCGCCGAACAGGAGTTCGCCGCCGCCGATCACGCCGGTTGTGTAGGGCAGACGTTCGGCGGACAGCACGGAGTTGCCGCTCCAGCCCACGTGCACCGAATAGGCGTCGCCATGCTCGAAGCCGAAACCGGGCACGCCGGCGGTCAGGAGCAGGGATGCGTCGAAGTCAGGGCGGCCGGCGAGCTGCGGCTTTTCGAAACGGCCGACGGTCAGCGGCTGGCGCTGCGGACTGCGTTCACGTAGATGGTGACCGGTGGTGGTGAGGATTTCGCCGGCGGATTCGGGCAGCGGGAAGCCGAGCTCGATCTTGCCGATCTCGAGCGGGGCTCCGGCGTCTGCACCGAACAGGTTGGTTACGGTGGCCTTCTGACGGACCAGGCCGCCGGGGAGCAGTTCGAGGTGCCATTCGACTTCCACGCCCTGCTCCTCATCGCGCGCGGTGACTATGACGCCGGGCACGCGGACCGGACCGGTGGCACGGGCATGGCCGGCCACATCGGTGTAGCTTTCGCCGGACACGGCATCGAGGGTGGCTTCCAGCACGCCGCCGGCCTCGATATTGGTCACGGTGAACTTGGGGAAGAGCTCGACGCCGGCGCGGCGCAGCACCACGCGCTGCTCGCCGATCCAGCTTTCGGCCTGGGTGGGCAGGATAGACGGCCAGGCGGTGTCGTCGAGCGCGCCGGACACGCGCTGCGGCTTCAGGGCGTCATAGGCGGCCAGCAGGGTGTCGGGCTTGGCCAGCGGGCGGCCCCAGTGGACGATGTGCGGCAGGTCGCTGCCGGCAAACACCAGACCGATCGCCACATTGGCGGCGGGCTGGGTCAGGTAGACGGCGGTGAGTGCGGTGCCGTCAGCGGCGGCGCCGGTGAAAGTGGAGGTGTTCTCGGCCATATTGTCTCCTTCGACGTGTGTGGATTTGCATTGCACTACTGGTTTCGATGGTAGAAGAAATGGAATATGTTGCCTTGGTGCCGCGTGTTGGTTGCGTGAGGTAAGTAATGCGTCCGTGTCTATCGCCGCTGGGCGAAGAAATCAGTCAGGATGGACTGACACTCGCCTTCCAGCACGCCGCCGTGCACTTCAGGACTATGGCCGATATGCGGATCGCGCGGAATATCCCAAATCGAACCGCATGCACCGAGCTTGGGATCCCAGGCACCGAACGCGATGGTGCCGATATGGGTCTGGATGCAGGCACCCGCGCACATCGGGCACGGCTCAAGTGTGACGGCCAGCGTGCAATCGGCGAGATTCCAAGCGCCCAAGGCTTGGGCCGCCTGACGCATGGCGATGATTTCGGCGTGGGCAAGCGGGTCGCCATCAGCCTCACGCGTGTTGTATCCGCGCCCGACAATCTGGCCGGCCGCATCCAGCACCACCGCACCAACCGGTACGTCACCAGCGGCTGCAGCCTGACCGGCCAGTTCCAGTGCGCGGCGCATCGCCTCGTCATATTCCATACCAACGAGTGTATGCCTTTTCTCATATCGTCTCATGATGTGCATAATCGGCCGCAAGCTTAACGTTTTCTTCATGGTTCCCATATACTTTTGGTGGAGAAAAATTTAAGGGAGAAGGCGGCAACATGGCGGTATTTGAGCTCATCCTATGCATCATTGCGGCGGTGGTGGTGAGCTCGTTTGTCAGTCGCTTCGTGCCCAAAGTCTCCACGCCGCTGGTCCAGATTGTGCTGGGCGTGCTGGTTACGTATCTGCCGTTTTTCCCGGATGCAACGCTCGACCCGGAACTGTTCATGGTGCTGTTTATCGCGCCATTGCTGTATTTGGAAGCCCACGAAATCGATAAGTCGGCGTTGCTGAAAACGCTGGATCTGAGCCTATCGCTGGCTATCGGACTGGCTATCGTCACGATGGCGGCGGTCGGATTCACTTTGCATGCCGTCTGGCCGTCCATCACCTTAGCCTCAGCCTTAGCACTCGGCGCGGCACTCGGCCCGACCGATGCGGTGGCCGTCAGCTCCCTCGGTAAAGAAGCCTCGCTGACGCAGCGTCAGCGCAGCGTGCTGAAAGGCGAATCACTCTTCAATGACGCTTCCGGCATCGTCGGCTTCCAGTTCGCTCTGGCCGCCGCCTTCACTGGAGAATTCGCCGTGGGGCAGGCCGCCGGCGAATTCGTGATCTCCTTCTTTGGCGGCACCTTATTTGGCCTGGTGATAGCAGCAGCGGCCAACTGGCTATTCGAGACCGTGCGATCCCTCGGCTGGGAAACCACTACCACACGTATTCTGATGGAACTGTTCCTGCCCTTCCTGCTGTATTTGGGCGCGGAGGAATTCAATGTGTCCGGCATTCTGTCGGTGGTGGCCGCTGGCCTGTTCATCCGATTCGACCGCACCGGCGTGGGGCCGAATGTGGCACGTACGAATATCGTTTCCACTTCAGTATGGGGTGTGCTGAGTTTCTCGCTCAACGGTGCGGTGTTCATTCTTCTGGGCATGCAGCTGCCGCGCGCCATGAGGGCCAGCTGGTCTGACCCGTATATCAGCAATACCGTGCTGATCGGCATTATTCTGCTGGTCACTCTGGTGGTAATCGCGCTTCGATTCTTCTGGATTGCGGCCATGCTGCGCGTTGCGCGAGATACAATCTCCGGCCAGCGCCGCAAAATGACACCCGAACGCTGGCGCTCGGCCGCAGTGATGACCTTTGGCGGCCCCAAGGGAACCATCACGCTGTCATTGATGTTCACCATCCCGTATTACATTGCCGGCGGTGCGCCGTTCCCGATGCGTGACGAGCTGATTTTCATTGCGTCAGGCGTGATTATCGTGACCTTGCTGCTGGCCAACTTCCTGTTACCGCTATTGGCCCCGAACCGTGGCAAGGATCCCAGCGCGGAAATGATTCCGGTGACCATCGATGTGTTACGCGCCACGGTGGAGGAATTGACCGGACGCATCACGCCAGAGAATCGTCGTGCGATTCTGATGGTAATCGACCAATACACCAAGCGCATCGGACGATTGCAGCAGCGCATCGGCGATACCGATCCTCAGGGATTCGAGCAATTGCAGATCGAAGCGCTGCATTGGGAAAAGGAATTCGTGCGCGACCGACTTGCCGACACCAAGGCGCATCCGGCGGCGGATACGGCCACGCAAGAGCTGAACGTCGAAACCTGCGAGCGCATGCTTGACCAGATTATGAATACGTTGCGTCACACTTCCACTGATCCGACTTCGGGGCACGCGGTATCGCAGATTCGCGGTCGTGTACGCATGTTCCAGCGGCAGATGAGCAATTACGCCAAACGCACGGTGTCCAAGATTCGCCATACCACACCATTGGTGAGCGAGGACCAGATTTTCGCGCGCACCCGCGAACTGCAGGTCGAGGCGATTCATCATGTTATCGGCCGGCTTATTGACGAGATGGGCCAGGATACGTACAACACCGAGCATTGTTCGGCACTGTTGCTGGATTATCGTCGTGCCGAGGCTTCATTGCAGGCACGTCCGACCATGAGCGGCACTACGGAAACCATCACGCAGGTCGAGGACGTAAAGCGCGAGAGCTACGGTATCGAACTCGGTATGATTCAGGACATGTACGAAGCCGGCGACATCAACCGAGCCCAAGCCCGCTCCCTGAGGCGCAACATCTACGTTATGCAGGTCGATGCCGATTCCGGCATCTAGTTTCCTTGGCTCCCTTCTCTGAGGGGAGCCAAGTTGGGAATTGCTATTTCCGTATGATTCTCTTCAGTATGTGCAGTAGTGCTTGCAGTGCTCACTTCGCTCATGGGAGAACAGTCTATGACCGCGCCGGCCACAAGCGCCCTCGATGTCCGATTGCTGTGACGGCCGCGCCAATTCCAGTGATGGCGGCTGACTACAGCACGCCAGAGGTAATGTCGTTGTCGAGCAGCCACTGGCGCAAATCGGCGAACTCCTCAAGACTCACATTGTGATCCAGACCGTGGTAGCTCTTGGTTTTCAGCCACGTATGCTCTTCCAACCAAGCGGCGGTGGCGAACAGTTCGTATTTCGGGATTACGCCATCGTTCTTGCCGTACGTATAGAACACGGGGATATCGTAATCGGCCAGGCGAGAGTCGGCGGGGGCCGTGCCGGGCACCTGACCGGGTGTGTTGAAGCCGGACAGGGAGACGACGGCCCGGTACCGCTCGGGATTGATACGCAACAAATGCACGGCGACCAGCCCACCTTGCGAAAACCCAAGCGGCACCACGTCACGGTCGGCGGGAATGTTGTCGGCCACCCATCGGTCGACTGCTGTGGCGGCGGCATACGCGTCGTAGTCACGATCATCGCCGATAGGCAGGGCATCGTGAAACCACGCGTAGTTGCCGGGGTCGGGACTGCCTTCACGGGCCGGCGCGAGTGTCAGCGGCCCGCGCAGTGCCACGAAGTCGTTATATGGAGCGATGAGGCGCATGATGTCCGCCATGTCTTCTTCGCTGGATCCCCATCCATGCAGGCACAGGAACAGCGGATGCGCGGCATGCTGGTCGAAGCCGCCGCGCGAGGTGACGCTGTGCTCCACGGTGAGTGGCTCGCCAAAACGTCCGGGCACAGTGGTGGATTCGCGGCCGATCAGAGGCTGGCTGGCATTCGTTTCTTTGCTCATACCATTCCAATATAGAGGTCTTGCGCGCTGTGCGGAAAACGATGGACCATGATTTCAATCACATTGGGTAATCCGCGCCGAATCGCCTTGGGACTTTTCAAGGGATACCGGCAATCTGTCAGGCGTTACCGCTGTCTGCGGTATCTGCGGCTGCGGTGATTGTCTCAAGTTCGCCGCCCCACTGCTGCTGCAGTGCGGTCATCTTGCTGGCCTCGCCGAACACCATCCAGCGTTTGCCGTTCAGCAATCGCCAATCACCTTTCGTTTGCTCATTATCAGCGTATTGGCTCAGCAGTTCGGAAATCTTGCTTTCGATAGGTGCCCGGCTGATGGCTGCGGACGATTCCGATTCAAAGGATACGAAGGCCACTCTCGGATCAGTGCACATCTGTACGGTGGTGATGCCCGGCAAACCGCCCGTATCAAGCCCCTGCCATCCTTCTTTGCACGCGCCGGCAGCTTGTTCGATGCCTTGCTCCATCTGTGCGGTATCTTCGACGGGTGCCTTGTCGTTCGACTGCTGAATCAGTCCTTCCGGGAACAATACGCCCACGGCCACGCCGATAACCAAGCAAACTATGGCGCACACCAGTGCGATGATGCCGCCCGCGCCCACTCCCCCGTGAGTGGCGTACCGAGGCATGGTGACTCGCGCAGCGATGACCAGAATCAGGGTGATGCCGATAAGCACCGCCGCCATCAACGCAATGTATCGTCCTGGCACTGCCGTCATAAAGGAAATGGCGTAAGGCGCGATCTCATGAACCGCCGAGGTGGCCGATACCACGACGGCTAGCAGTCCGCTGACAACGGCAAGTCTGCGGCACAATATCGACGTTGGGCTGCTGGCTTTTGTAGCGGCGAATCGCCGGCCGGCATCCCGCCTGGATGGGCGTCGATTCTGTGCACGACGTGAGCTGCGCGAATCGTCATACTGACCATCGCCGAAGAAATCGTAGTCCTCATCGTTGCGGGCCATCGGTGCCCCCCTTCCTGCCGATTACACAGCTAGTGTACCGCTATGGCTTGGGAATGGCGGTCATTCGGGGGAATGATTCAGGGCACAAAAAGAACCCCGGCGGTTGCCCGCCGGGGAGAGAAAGGAGAGAGAAGAAGAAAGGGGGTTCAATTGTCGGGAACTGCTGCGGCTCCTGATCAGCTTTCCGCTGACATCTTTTATATAACCACTGCTTTCTGGGTCTACCTCTAAGTTTCTCTGAGAAAAACCTGAGAATACTTGCGATTGATGGACCGCGGAAGCGTGAGGAGCCTCTCACGTTTCCGCCCAAGGCGCTAGACTTGAAGGCAGTATTTATTTGCCCAAGGAGTTTTTCACATGCTGCTGTCCGACCGCGACATTCTCGCCGCACAGTCCGCAGGTCATATCTCACTTGATCCGTGGACCCCCGAAATGGTGCAGCCCGCTTCCATCGACGTGCGATTGGATCGGTACTTCCGTTTGTTCAATAACCACGCCTACACCTATGTCGATCCGGCGGAAAACCAAGGCGCGCTCACCGAACAGTTCGAGGTGGCTCCCGACGAACCGTGGATTTTGCACCCCGGCGAGTTCGCACTGGGTTCCACGTGGGAATACGTCAAGTTGGACCCGTCCATTGCCGCCCGTCTGGAAGGCAAGAGCTCACTGGGCCGATTGGGGATTCTCACCCATTCGACTGCGGGCTTCATTGACCCCGGTTTCGAGGGGCATATTACGCTTGAGCTGTCTAATGTGTCGACGTTGCCAGTCAAACTATGGCCTGGCATGAAAATCGGCCAGATGTGCTTCTTCCAGCTGAGCTCGCCCGCTGAGCACCCTTATGGCTCCAAGGGCACCGGCTCGCATTATCAGGGCCAGCGGGGTCCGACGCCGAGCCGTTCCTACGAGAATTTCTACCGCGCGCACATCGACGACTGAGCGTTGCGACGTACCATTCGGCCGGCGGATGCCGGCCATTTGCTTAATCCCAAGGAGATGTCATGACCAACAGCGATGGCGGGTTCCAGTTCGACTTCCAGCAGCCCGAAAAGCCGGTCAGGCCAACGGTTCCTCCGATTCCCGGGCAAGAGACAGCAGCATATGGTGCGCAGCCAGCGGCACAGGACATACCGGCGCTGCAGTTCCCGCAGTCTGTGTGGGCTGTGCAGTCTGCGCAGCCCACACAGTTTGTGCAGCCCGCGCAAGCAGCGTATGCCGCACAACCCACGCAAGCTGTGCCGCCCGTACAAGCCGCTCAGCCGACGCAGCCCATCGATCCGGCCATGACGCAACCGTTCTCGCCGCAATTCCCGGCTGCGGTTGCCGCACAAGCACCACAGCCGGCGGCAGCCACGCAGCCAGTAGTATCCGAAACACCAATCGCCGCTGCGCCCGGCCAGCAGCAATACGTTTGGGATCAGACGACGCAAAGCTTCCGCCCGGTGGAACCGACAGCGCCAGTGACGCCAGCAGCACCAGCCGCACCAGCGGCACCGGCGACATCGCCTGTTTCGGTAGCTTCAAACGCCGCGACACAGGCGTTCCAACCCAATCAGGCCGAGCAGCCTGCGGTAGATGCCGAGGCAACACAAGCGTTCCAGCCTAATCAGGTCATGGCAACACAGCCTTTCGAAGCTCAGGCCATGCCGAATGCCGAAACCGCGGCCACACAGGCATTCCAGCCTGATTCAGCTGCGGCCACACAGGCATACGGCGCATCATCCACCGTATCCGGTGAGACCGTTACCATGCCGGCAACGCAAGTAGCGTCTGCCGATGATGCTGCAGCCACACAGGTGTTCCAACCGGCCGCCCTGGCCGCTTCGGCACAGGCTCAGCCTGCTGTGATGCCTCCCTCCATTCCGTTGGATCAGGTCTCCGATGAGGACGATTCCGATGGCGCCGAGCCTCGTCACGGCGGTAGCGGCAAAAAGAACACCCGCAAGATCATCAGCATTGCCGTAGCAGTAGTCGCCGTGATAGCGCTGGTTGTCGCCGGCCTGCTCTGGTGGCATTCCAACAGCAGCAAGGCGAGCCAAGCCGTGGCATTGGCCGAGTGCAAGGTAGCGGCCAAGCAGTACACGAATGCTCAGAAGAAGCTCACCACCGCCATATCCAATGGCCAAACCAGCGCGCAAACATCCACCAGCGATGTGGCCGATGCCAATACGCTCACCACGCTGAATCAGGCGTTGCAAGACGCCGGCAATCCGGCTGACACCGCCAAGTGCGATTCCAGCCTCAACGCCACTGAGTTGAAGTCTCACACTAAAGAGCTGCAGAATGATGCCAGCGACATGGCTGACAAGACGGATGCCATCAACAATGCGATCAAGGCCGTTAATACTTCAAAGGCGACGGCCGATACCAACACACTGAAATCGAACCTGAGCTCGGCTATTTCGCAGGCGCAGGGCACGCTGGATAATTCCGCGGGCAGTGTGGCCGATGAAAACACCCGCACCGCGCTGCAAAACGCCATCACCGAGGCCAATACGGTGATGAACGGGACCAGTCCGTCCGAATCCGACGTCAACAATGCGATTTCTAAACTGCAGAAGGCCGAGTCCGACGTCACCGCCTCGATGCAGGCCAAGCAGCAGGCAGATGCCGCCAAGCAAGCTCAGGAAGAGGCTCAGCAGAAGGCCGACCAAGAGGCACAGCAGAAGTCTCAAGACGAGTCCAACAATAACGGCGGCGACAACTCCACCTCTACTGACGGCACCGACGGCAGCAACAACTGAGGTCTGCAGCGTTCTCCCGTTT
>ERZ772902.2498-NODE-2498-length-10310-cov-11.337884_pt1 | contig 10310 bp, 6 predicted proteins | sample MGYA00511470_ERZ772902 | MGnify/ENA primary metagenome ERZ772902 (study PRJEB29015, sample SAMEA2737717) | human gut metagenome | biome: human gut; feature: human-associated habitat; material: faeces | place: China | collected 2012 ...
CACTCTTCATGCAGCGAGCCATCAGAGGCGACTGGGTGGAGTGGAAGCCGGAGATAGCGCCGCAGGCAACGGTGATGAACATGAAGCTCCAAATGGGAGTGCCCGACGGATGCATGTTGCCGAAGTTTGCCCAGATCTCGGGGATGGTGTAGGCGGGGTTGGTAAAGATGCCGAAGATAACGCCCACAGCCATGATGATCAGGCAGATGCCGAACACGGGGTAGATCTTACCGATGATGGCATCAATGGAAATAAAGGTTGCGATGAAGTAGTACACCAGAATGATGATCAGCCAGAACAGGGTGGTGGTCAGCAGACCGGACATGCCGCTGTTCTTGCACAGGGTAACGATCAGGCCTGCGGGGCCCACTGCGAACACGGTACCAACCATGATCAGCAGCACAACAGAGAACACACGCATGATGTTCTGCATGACAGGTCCGAGGTATCTGCCGGTGACCTCAGCGATGGATGCGCCATCGTTGCGCTCGCTCATCATACCGGAGAAGTAGTCATGCACACCACCTGCAAAGATGGTGCCGAAGGTGATCCACAGGAACACCACGGGACCCCACAGAGCACCCTGCAGTGCACCAAAGATGGGGCCCAGACCTGCAATGTTCAGCAGCTGGACGAGGAACAGCTTCCACTGGGGCATCACAACGTAGTCAACGCCATCGTTGATGCGCACAGCAGGAGTTTCGCGGTCGTCCGGTCCGAACGTGTTGTCCACGATCTTACCATAGACAAAGTAGCCTACGATCAGAAGCGCCAGACACAGTAAGAAACTAATCATACCAGAAACCTCCTTTTTGATTTCAGCCGCCGACAGCTTATGCCATACTGCGGCTATGACCGATCTCTGGCTTCATGTTAACACCTTTTTCATAATTGTGTTAATATTTTTTAGGTATGGTTCCCATATAAAAAAGTATATAGCCGCTTATTTTATTTGTTTGCGCAAACTTTTATTTTGTGGCGATAACACGTTTTAATTCGTCGTTCTGTTTCTCAAAAATTTTCTCCCGGGAACGGTCAAGCCCGCCCCCGCCAAACTTTGCGCCGCCTTTTTGTGCATTTTGCTTAATCGTTTGCGATTTTCTCCCCAAAACGTGGGATTTGGGACGAAAAGTGCCCGTGAAAAAGGGGTTCAGGAAAGTCCGCAGACTTTCCTGAACCCCGAAAATAAAAATAATTCTTCCGCTGATGATGCGCAAAGCACACGCGGCGCGCATTTCAAATCTTCTTCCACCCGCTGTCCTTGATGGTGGCATCTGCCTGCTTGTGCAGCAGCTGCACAAACAGCTGCTCCTCCGGCTGCAAAGGCTCCCGCTCCGGGTACACCAGCACGTCCCGCATCTGCTGCTTCTGCGCCGGGCAGCTGTGCAGCGCCAGATGGTACTGCTCCAGCGCGCGCTGCGGCATGGGGGACGACCACATATAGGCCGTGGGCAGGTTTTGCAAAATAGAGAACTGGCTGCATCGCTCGTACACATGGATCCGGCGGTTGGGGTTCACCTCCCAGCGGGAAGCGGTGCTCTCGTCCCCGGGCAGATGGGTGTCGCCGTGCAGCACCTCGATGTAATCGTTCAGCTCGTCAAGGTTCTGCACCTGCCGCCGCGCCAGCGGGCTGTCCTGACTGGTGAGCAGCAGGTAGGAAAACTCCATGATAGGCTCCTGCCGCAGGCCGTGGCGCTGGCAGTAGCGCAGGTAGTAGTCCTCGTCCTCGGCGGCGTAGCGCAGCAGCGCCATGTGGTAGCCCTGCCGCAGCACAAAGTCCAAGGCTTCAATGGCACCGCTCTCCCGGATATGTGCCCGCAGCTGCTCGCTGCGGGCTGCCTGCTGCAAAAAATCCACCGCCGCGTAGGAGGCGTAGGTGGCATGGGTCAGCACCACCCGCAGCTCGGCGCAGCTGCGCTGCTGGTGCGCCTCCTGCTTCAGCTCGTCCACCTGCTGCAGCACCCGCTGCGCCTGCGCGATGAACCGCTTGCCCTGCTCGGTGGGGATCATGCCCGTGGAGGAGCGCTCGAAAATGCGCACCCCGTATTCCTCTTCCAGATTTTTCAGCGCCTTGCTGACATTGGGCTGCGCCGCGTACAGCTGCTTTGCCGCCGCCGACACCGACCCCCATTTCATGATGGCTACCAGATACCGCAGTTCCGTAATATTCATGAACCCCTCCGCATGGTTTGCAGTCGTAACTGTATTGTAACAATTTCTCCGCGCCGCTGTCAAGCGGGGGAGTTTTTTTGCCCTCAGCCGCCGGGCGGCGGGACGATTTGACGATTTAGAATGCGCTCCGCTTCGCTCTGCGCATAATCAGCGGAATTTGATTTTTATATTTGTGTTCCAGAAACGCCTGCGGGCGTTTCTGGAACACTTTTTCACCAGAGGGGTCGTAAAGATGAACGGCAGCTGCTTACCGTTACGACCCCTCCCGTGAAAAGGCAATTCTGGAAAATCCGCAGATTTTCCAGAATTGCGAATTAAAAATAATTTTTCCGCTGAACATGGCCAAAGCGCACGCGGCGGCCATTTCAAATCGTTCCCCCTTGCACCAAAGCCCCCGGGTGCTATATAATAAGGAAAAACACAAAGGAGGGGCTGTACCATGCCGGAATACCGCGTGCTGCGCATTGACGAGCAGCTGTACGGCTGCGAGGAGCTGCCCGCCGGGCAGCCGGTGCTGTGCGATGTGACCCTGACTGATGCCGCCGGGGCTGCCAGCATTCTGCCCTACCCGGACAGGGCGCTGACATGTCTTGGCATCGACGAGGGAGACACCGTTTGTCTGCTGCCGGACGGCACCCTGCACAAGCTGTAAGGAGTATTTTTATGCATAATATCTATTTCACCCGCCACGGCGAGACGGTATGGAACGTGGAAAATAAGATCTGCGGCATGACCGACAGCCCGCTGACCGCCCGCGGGCAGGAGCAGGCGCGGCAGCTGGGCGCGCTTGTCCGGGACAGCGGCCTGCACATCGACGAGATCTTGTACTCTCCCCTTTCCCGCGCCGCCGACACCGCAAAAGCCATTGCCGCCGCTACCGGTCTGCCCGCCCGCTGCGAGCCACGCCTGCGGGAGCAGTGCTTTGGCAAATACGAGGGCACGCCCCGGGACGGTGCGGAGTTCCGCATCTCCAAGACCCACTTTGCCGACCGCTATGACGGCGGCGAAAGCATGATGCAGCTGGCACAGCGCATCTACAACCTGCTGGACGAGTTGAAGGCGGACACCGGCAAGACCTATCTGCTGGTGGCGCACAACGGCATTGCCCGGGTGGTGCACTCCTATTTTTACGACATGACCAACGAGGAGTACGCCGCTGCGGGCATCAAAAACTGCCAGCTGGTGGAATATACCTTTGAATAACAGGAAAGCCGCCGGGGCCCCGGCGGCTTTCTTGTTATGGCGCGTCAAACATGACGGTAATGGAATTTCTGGTCTTTTGTCACAAACATATACACGCTCACCGCCAGCGCGGCAAGCTCGGCGGCGGTGACAGCCAGCCACACGCCGTCAATGCCCCACAGGGCGGGCAGCAGGAGCAGCGCGGCAAGCTGGAACAGCAGGGTGCGCAGAAAAGAGATGAGAGCGCTTGTCACGCCATCGCCCAGCGCTGTGAAGAAGGAGGACGCATACACGTTGAAGCCCATGATGAGGAAGCTCAGCGCATACAGTCGGAAGGCGCGGCTGGTCAGCGCCAGCAGCTGGGCATCGTAGCCCACAAAGATGCGTGCCACATAGGGGATGATGACCATGGACGCCGCTGTCATGGTCACAGCCACCACGGCGATGAGGCGCAGGCTCTTCTGGTACAGGTTATGCACCTCGGCGTGGTTGCGCGCGCCGTAATGGAAGCTGACGATGGGTGCGCTGCCCACGGCATAGCCCACGAACACGGCCACAAACAGGAAGGCAGCGTACATGATGACGCCGTAAGCCGCCACGCCGTTTTCTCCGGCAAGCCGCAGCAGCTGGAAGTTATACAGGATATTGACCAGCGACATGGAAAGGTTGGTCATCAACTCAGAAGAGCCGTTGATGCAGGCATCCCACAGCACGCGGCCGTAAAACTGTGTTCTGCACAGGTGCAGGCGGCTGGTATTGCCGTGGTCGATAAAGTAGAACACCGGCAGCACGCCGCCCACCAATTGGCTGATGAGGGTGGCAACGGCAGCGCCCTCCACGCCCCAGTGCAGCATGCCCACCATCACCACGTCCAGCACCATGTTGGTGCAGCCTGCACCTACGGTGAACCAGAAGCCCAGAAGCGGCTTTTCGGCGGTGACGAAAAAGCTTTGGAACATATTCTGCAGCGCAAAGGGCGGCAGCGCCAGCATCAGAATGCGCCCATAACGCACGGCGTAGTCAAGCAGCTCGCCCTTTGCGCCCAGCAGCACGGCAGCCGGGCGCAGGAGCAGGATGCCCAGCACGGCCAGCACACTGACCGAGATGAGCGCTGCCCACATAAACATGGAAAAATAGCGGTCGGCCTTTTTCTGGTCGCCCTCGCCCAGCGTGATGCCAACGATGGCGCTGCCGCCGGTGCCCAGCATAAAGCCGATAGTGCCCAGCAGCTGCGGCAGCGGCATGATGAGGTTGACCGCCGCAAAGGCCGTTTTGCCCACAAAGTTGGAAACACACAGACCGTCCACAATGCCGTAGACGGAGGTGAACAGCATGGTGCCGATGCAGGGCAGCACGAACCGCAGCAGGCGGGAATAGGTAAAGTGGTCGGACAATTGGATGGCTTTCTTTGGCATAACTCCTCCTTTTTTGAACTCTGCACATATACAAAAAGGCCGGATAAGAACCACCGCTCCGGCGCGTTCCCTCTTCTGCTGCGGCACTACGGTGCCAACAGCCTCCGGGAAGCACGAACGATGACATCTTATCCGGCCTTTCAATTACGTTGAAACACCCCTCCGATGAGCGAAAAATAGTATAGCAAAGTTTATTTTTTATGTCAAGCCCAGTTTTGCATCACTCGCGGAAATCAACTTTTGAAGTTTGTCCTGAAGTAAAAACCTTCACCCCTTGGGGGGAAGGTGGCGCGTAGCGCCGGATGAGGGGTAATTACCCGGAAACTGCTGCTTACCTGCGCCCTCATCAGTCACCTGCGGTGACAGCTTCCCCCGACCGGGGGAAGCCTTTAGAGGAAAATTGATTTCCGTGTGCATCACTCCGCTGCAACACGGACAAAGGGCGCGATGGCGTTGGCGTCGCCGTGGCGGACGATGGAGTAGGTAATGTCGCAGTAGGGCTGGATGGCGGTGCTCTTTTCCACGGTGGAGATGAGCAGCACCTGCAGCTGCAGGCGGCGGAACAGCTCCATCATGGGGCGGATGCGGTCGCTGGTCATCTTGCTGAAGGCTTCGTCCAGCAGCACAAGACGGATGCTGTTCTCGCTCTTCTCATAGATCTGCAGAAGGCTGGCGCAGATGGCCACATAGAAGGGTGCCTGATTCTCGCCGCCGGAGGAATCGCGGCTGACGCGGGACAGATACGCCTGCTGCCCGGTGACCTGATTGGTCACCTTGATATCGTAGTCCAGATAGGTGCGGTAGTCCACATAGTCCGAAAGGGTGGCACCGGCAGCGGTGCGTCCCTCCTGTCGGGCGCGGGTGTTCTCGTCCACGTCTGCCATGATCTTTTCCATTAACTCGTCCACCTGACGCTCGTAGGCGGGGTCAGCGGTGGCGGCAAGGTTATCCAGAGAGTCGCCCTCGGTCATCTGCTGGTTGCCCTTGTCCACGATGACCTGATAGAACGCCGCCAGCTGCGGGTCGCGGCTGGGCTCCAGCTCAAAGCGGTAGACTTCCTCGCCGTAGGTCAGCTGTTCCATGACCTTGTTCAGCTCCCGGAACTGCCGCCGGGCGTTGAAGATATCGTCCTTCATGCGGAACAGGATATCCTTGCGGAAGCGGTCCTTGCAGTCCCGCTGCGCCTGTTCCAAGCGGGCGGCGTAGCGCTCCAAATCGATGCGCACAAGGCTCTCATGCTGGGCGCGGTACTGTTCCAGCCCGGCAAGGCCCAAGGGGTAATCGCAGACGTAGCGCCGGTTGTATTCCCGCTGCGCCGGTTCAAGGGTGCTGTTCAGGTAGACGGTCAGGGCATCGTCCAGCTTGGCCTGTGCCTTTTCGGCAGCCTGCGCGGCGGCGCGGGGGGATTTATCCGGCCCGGTCAGCGCCTGCTGACGGCTGCGGGAGAGCGGCTCCACCAGCGGATGAGCGGCAAAAAAGCTCTCTGCGGCCTGTGCGCTCTTTTCGGCGGTGTCCACCGCCTTTTGCTGCTCCGTCTCGCAGGAGGAGATCTGTTTTTCGCATACGCGCAGGTCACCGCCGGTCTGCTCCACGGCAGTGCGGGCGGCTTCCCATGCGGTTTCGCGCACCTCTTCCTCCTTGTACAGCTGCTGCAACAGCGGGTTCTCGCGGCACTCGGCCAGCTTTGCGGCCTGTTCCTCCACCGCCGCGCGGGCGGCGGTCAGGGCGGCGCGGGCGTCCCACAAAGCGGCAAGTTCTTCCAGCGTTGTGCCGCGCAAAAGGGTCTGGTACTGGCTGTAGGCAGCTTTCAGGTTCTGCTCCGCCTGTGCGGCGGCGCGCACCTCCTCGGCAAGGGCGTTCATCTCCCCTGCCAGTGCCCCGGCGCGGGCGCGGCGGGCTTCCAAACCGATATAGCGCTGCGGGGTGCGCAGACGCTCCAACCGGAAGGGATGGTGGCGCAGAAGGTCGCGGGTGGCGCTGTCGGGGTAGTTTTCCAGCGTGTCGGGGGTGTCGCAGCAGACGATGCGGCGCAGGATGGTGTCGGCGTACTGCGCCGCCAGTGGGTTTTCGCTGGTGACCTGTGCCGCCAGACTGTCGGCGGGGGCGGTATCGGCGCGGCGGTTAGCCTTGCGCAGACCCGGGGTGTCCAGCAGGCTGATGGGACCCACCTTATCCTTCAGCGCCACAAAAGCGCTCTTTGCGGCGGCATAGTGGGTGGGCGGCACAAGGATATCGAACCGGCGGTCGCCCAGACAGGCTTCCACGCAGTCCTGCCAGCTCTCGTCCTCCACGTTCAGCAGCTCGCAGAAGATGCGGGCATCCGGCTCCATGCCCCGGCTCTTCAGTTCGGCATTCACGGCGTCCCGCACCCGGGTGGCGGCGTCGCCGTGGGGGTACACCCACTTGCCGCCGGATACGGCATCCAGCTCAGCGCGCTTTTCGGTCTGCTGCCGCTGCAGGGCGGCGGTGTGCTGCCGGGCGGCAAAATAGGCTTCTTCCAGCGGCTTTTCCTGTGCGGTCAGCCAGTCGGTCAGGGCGGGCAGGGTGTCGTGGGTCAGGTCTGCCATCTTCTGCCCGGCAGCAAAGCCGCTGCGGCGCAGCACTGCCAGCAGGTTGCCGGTCTTTTCGGCGGCTTTTTCGGCGGTGTCGGCGCGGCGGGCGGCGGCATCCAATGCGGTCTGCCGGTGCGCCAGCTCCTCGCTGAGAGCGTCCAGTGCGCGCCCCTCGCCGCTGGCACCGGCGGCGCTGTGGGCGGTCAGGTAGGCGCGGCGGGCTTCCGCTTCGGCGGTCTTGGCCTCGGCGTAGCGGGTGCGCAGCGTTTCCTGCTGGCGGCGTCCGGCGTCTACCCGCTCCTGCCAGACGGCCTTTTCCCCGGCATCGGCAGCAGCCCGCGCCAGCAGGGCGGCGCCCCGGTTCACAAGGGCTTCGGTCTGTTTTTCGGTGGCTTCACGGCCAAAACGGACGATCTCGTCCAGCGCATCGGCGCGGGTCTGTGCTTCCGCCAGAACGGCGTGCAGGTTTTCCAGCTCCAAGCGGTCACCCTGCAAGGCTTCCAAGTCCAGTTCCGGCTGCGGGAGGATGTACTGGTACAGAAACTCCCGGAAGTTCGGGATCTCGTCCATGCTGGTGCCCATCTGGAACACCTCGTTGAACTTTTTGCCCAGCGGGCTGGCTGCGCGCCCGATGCCCAGTGCGCGGCAGATGCGGTCACGCGCTTCGCTGGGGCTGCGGGTGTAGGAAAGCCGCCCCTCGGCGGGCTTGAAGTCCTCCTTGGCGCTGGGCGCACCGGTGCGCGGGTCGATAAAGGGCAGCTGTTCCAGCGTGATGCCGTCCTCCGAGATATACCATGTCTGGTCGCCGGGGTGCAGCTCCTGCATGGGGCCCTCGGACTCCACCCGCACCGCAATGACAAAGCTGGTGTGCTTGACGCTGTCCCAGAACTCCGCCCCGATATACGCCACGGTATGCCCCGGGCGGCGGTAGGCGTTTTCGCCGCGCTGCTTGGCGTGGACAGAGCCCTGCAGGGTGCGTCCGCTCTTTTTATTGCCCAGCGCATTGAAGTTGCGGTTGGTGGTCAGGCAGTAGCGGATGGCGTCCAGAATGGTGGTCTTGCCCACGGCGTTCACGCCGATCATATAGGTCAGGCGGGCGCAGTCGAAGGTGGTATTTTCAAAGTTGTGCCAGTTGATAAGTTTCAGGCGCTTGAGTTCGATCATGCTTCACCCTCCCCTGCTTCCGTGTCTGCCCCCTCCGGGCGCTCGTACAGGCCAAGCTCGGTGCGGGTGCGGTCGCTCTCGGCGGCAGCATCCGCAAGGTCGGCATCCGGCAGCGCCAGCAGCACCGTGGGGAACACCTCAATGCGGCTGTCCAGCCCGGACAGCCGTCCCACCGGACGCGCCAGATTGTACCGGCGCAGGGTGCGCATGAGCTTTTCCAGCGTTTGCTGATCCAGCTTGCGGGGCAGGTTCATCTTTTGCAGCTCTGCCTGCACCTCTTCCACCGTGACCAGCACCTCGTCCGCGCTGGCGGCAAGGCTTTCCCGCTTTTGCAGGTACAAAAGCCGCAGCACCAGCAGCAAAATGCTCTCGTACTTGAGCAGCCGTGCCTGACTGCCCTCGTGCTCGTTGACCAGCGCCGCCGCCTGCATGGGTGCGGGGTACAAAAGCACCGCGTAGCCCAAGGGTTTGAACACCGCGCGCACCTCGTTGAGGTGATCCTGAATATACAGATATTTTGCCCGCTGTTCCTCTACACAGCCCAGCACGAAGCAGTGGTTGAGCAGATAGTTTGCGGTTTCTTCCAGCAGATCAATGGTTGCCATCCGTGTTTACCTCCTTGCGGCGGGTCAGGACAAAATCCTGAAACCGGAAGCCGCCGCGCTCCACCCAGTTTCCGGTCAGGGTGATATCATACTCCCGGTGCGGCGACTGGGAATAGGTGTGCAGGCCGATGATGCCTGTAAAATCGTTCGGGTATTCCTCCACAAGGGTGGAGGCGTTCACCTGCCCGCGGGCAGCCAATGCCTGCCGCGCCAGCAGCGCCACGTTTTCCTCGGTGACGGCAAGGCGGGCGTAATCCAGCAGCAGCTGCTGCTCCTGCCGCAGCCGGTCGGGGTCAAGAGGTTCGGTGCGCACCGGGGCAAGAGGTGCTTCGGTGCGGGGCGCGGCGGGGGGATACAGCGGCTTTGCGCCGAACACTGCCGCCGGGTACAGGTGCAGCCGCGCTGCCACCGGGCCATCATCCGGCTCAAACAGCTGCTCCGGGCTGCGGATGTCCTCCGCATAGCGGCGCAGCAGGGCGGTGACGCTGCCCTGCGCCGAGCGGTCGCTCAGCAGCAAAAACTGTGCCCGCTGCACCGCACGCTTGCGGTAGCGGATGTGGCTGGCGTCGATCTCCTTCATCAGGGTGCTCATCTCTTCCAGCGCATCCCGCTGCTGCTGAATGAGGGCACGCACCCGGGGCGCAGCTTCGCCGGGAGCGCAGCGCTCCACCCGGGCGTAATCCAGCGCTAAGCGCGGCAGCTGGTTCTGCTCGCAGTCGTCCAGCTCTTCTTCCAGATAGGCGCGGTAATTGAACAGGTTATCGCTGGTTTTAAAGCGATGGTAGGCTGCCGCCACAACTTTTTCCTCGTACTGGTCGAACAGTTCCAGCACCTCCTGCGGGGTGCGGTTATGGGTCAGGCGGTCGATATAATGCCCGATGGAAGCGTTGAGGGCGCGCAGGGACTTGTTCAGAGTTTCAAGGTCTGCCGCCACCTCCCGCAGCACGTTCTCGTAGGGGCTTTTTTCCTGCCCGATGCTGCCCAGCAGCTGCCACGCCTTGTACAGCTTGCCGGTGTAGGTGACCACCCGGGGGTTCAGGATCTCTTCCAGCGCATCCAGCAGCGGGGTGACCTCCGGCATAAAGGCAAGGGTGGGCTCGCTCTCATAACTGCCGGGCTGCTCCTCCAGCCAGCCGGTGCGGCGCAGACGCAGCAAAAAGCCCACCGCCAGCGTGTGGGGGTCGCGGGTGGGCTGCTCGTCCTCATCGCCCGCGCCGTCG
>ERZ772902.2506-NODE-2506-length-10286-cov-4.073698_pt1 | contig 10286 bp, 10 predicted proteins | sample MGYA00511470_ERZ772902 | MGnify/ENA primary metagenome ERZ772902 (study PRJEB29015, sample SAMEA2737717) | human gut metagenome | biome: human gut; feature: human-associated habitat; material: faeces | place: China | collected 2012 ...
CGCCAAGGTCTCGTGCAAGCACGGACTTTGGCTCGTTACACGCGTAAATAAAAAGCCCGGCATTTACGGAATAAACATGGGTTCTGTTCATTTTCCGTAAATGCCGGGTTATTTGTTTATTGTATGCCAACCGCTTTTTTTGCCAGCCTGTCGGCCTCTTCATTGCCTTCTACGCCTGAGTGTCCTTTGACTTTTACAAAATGCAGTTCTATATCATTTTTCACTGACTGAATATAATCGTAATATGCTATAGTTCCGGCTTTATTACGCTTCCATTCACCTGTTGCCCACATCTGGATTCCCATATAATCATAATAAATATCAAGCGACCTGATTCCCAGCTCTATCGCCTTTTTTACTGCCGCCATACTGCCCAGCACTTCTCCTGCAACATTTCTCATTGATGCCATATCAGCATCGTTTCCATTTCCCATAAGTTCATAGCGTTCACCTTTATACTCTATAAATCCGCCATAACCATATACTGATGTCGATGTATTAAATGAACCATCAACAAATGCAAATGCTTCAGATCTGACATGACTGCATTTTGCCGCATTCATATATTCATCTGCATCCTCTCTTGTGGTAAAACTTTTGTACTGTGCTCCTGCAAAGCCATGAACCTGTGTTTTACATGCTTCCCACGACATATATATTCCAGGTTTTCTTCCGGCACGCACTGCGTAAAATTTCTGTGCCATAAAAATTATTTCAGCTTGAATATTTCCTCAAGCTCTTCCTTTCCTTTGAAACCTATAGACGTAATCTCCGGTTTTCCATTTTTAAATAAAATAAGTGTAGGAATACTTACAACCATAAATTTCTGTGCGAGCACCATTTCCTCATCTACATTAACTTTTCCAACCTTAATTTCAGGATGTTCTTTTTCTATCTGCTCGACTACAGGTGACATCATCATACATGGGCCGCACCATGATGCCCAGAAATCAATAAGAACAGGCTTATCGCTATTTTCAACTTCCGTATTAAAATTATTCTGTGTTATAACCATAATAAAACCTCTTTTCTGAATGTTTTTTTATATCTGACAAACCGTTTATATTACGGAATGTATTGTGGAATTATTATACCCATATGGCTGTTATAAAATCAAGAAAATTATATACTTTGTGCCATGCACATTTTCCCCGAGGATGTCAAGTCATTGCTACAAAAAATATGCGGCTCTTTTGCCACCAAAATGGCTTAAAACCGCATATTTCTGTATAGAGGACGTTATATAATTGTCACAAAGTAGGTGGGGAGGATGTTACGTCATTGTCACACTCTGTATCATTATTAGTTTTAGGTTTTAATGTAACTAAAATATCCAAATCCATCGCTATTGCTAATTTTACCAACATCTCTAATGTTGGATTATATTCCCCACTTTCGAATCTTGATATATTTGTTCTCGAAATTCCTGCTCTCTCTGCCACCTCTGCTTGAGTTAATCCTTTTAACTTTCTTAAATATGTATATTCTCTAACCAATGATTTTCTGACGTTATTTTGTATATATTCTATATTGATTCCACTTTTATAAAACTGGCTATCTTCTTTTTTCTTAACACACAATTTTAGTCAAACCTTCTACATATTCGTAATTATCATCAACCTCAAAAGATATATAATCATTGGGGTCCAAATAAATCTTGCAATCAGGATAAAAATTATTAAATATCAGTTTTATAAATGAATTAAAGCACATTGGTTTTTCAATAAATATTCTACATTCCATATGTTCTATATGCATATGTACTGGTGGATGCACAGAGGACACAACTTCTTTTCTTGGATCATAATCTATTCTGACCGGAGAACGCATTTCTATATTTTCATACCATTTATCATCTTCTAAAAAATCTGAAAGCATTTGCTTCGGAGGAACATCATCTAGTGAAACACCAGAGTATTTATATGGTGCAGGCCACCAAAGCAAATTATGTCCGACAATACAACCATTTTTTATGGTATAACTCACTCTGATTAATGAACCATCAAATAAAACACAAAGATAACTCTGATTGTTTATAATTTGTTTGTATTGTTCTAATTTCAAGAAATTATCTCCGGAATTGAAAGATCCCGATAAATGGTTGTTCCAAGATAATCTTATCGTATTTTTATCTAAATACTCTCTTTTTAACTCATTATACGTATATAGCAACCCTTTTTCCAACAACATTTCTAATGTATTTGATATTTGTTCTATCAACTGTTCATCACAATTTTTTCTACCTTTTTTCATTCTTATTACCCTCTTTTTAACAACTTCATCAGTTTATTAAGTTCAGGTAACAACTCTGAATCAACTGTCCCCTTTTCTATATTATCTATAAGTTCATTAATATTGTCTTTTGTAGTTTCTAAAAGTCTCTTCTCCGTTGATGTCCTTTCTCTATTTAATCTTCGTGCTTTCTTTAATTCTTCATCTGTAGGAATTCTAAAATGCAAATCATAATCATTAGTTACACATTGATTATATTCCTTCTGAATCTGTTGCATTTTCTCTCCAACACCACAAACTCGTACCCATGCTCTTGATCTAGTTATAGACGTAAAAAGAATATTTCTAAGTTTTATTAATTCCATTCCATCTGCACAATATTCTGCATTAGCAATATATACCATTGGTGCTTCATTGCCCTTTGCTCTATATACATGTGCACAAGTAACGCAACCATTTACTCTAAATGTATCTCTATCCGTATCCACCCCTGCCAATATTGAATTAATTCCATTTGCCTTTAAAAATTTTTCTAGTTCCTTATATTCACTTTTAGCTGAATATGTGTTAGGCAATACAATTAATATATCATCTGGATCTAATTCATCATGCTCAATATTTTTTCGAATTTCTTGAGCAATCCATGAATATTGTTGTTCTATCGTAGAAAAGCTTTCTACTTTAACGCTGTCATCTTTATTTAATAACTCTTCAAAATATTTAGGTGTTGAAACATTTTTTCTTGACAATGTAACCGTATTATTTTTTTTCAATTTTCCACTTTTAACAGTGTATCCTATATCTTCCCACATTAAAGGCTCTTCAAACATTTGAATAATCGGACTATGGTATATTCCAAATCCCAATGCATGTGCTAATGCAAGTGTCCATGGTGGATTTCTATAGCATACTGGCAATGTAATATCTCTTTTCGGTTCATTCTCTTTATTTTCTATATTAATTCTTAAATTTCCATCGCCATCGACACCAAACATTTCTTCTAACGATGGCATCTCAACTGTTGATAAATTTTGCAATTCATCATATGCCCAAATTATTCTTTTAGGAGATTTTACATTTGCATACACCAATCTAAAGAAACTACTTGGTAAGTCCTGAGCCTCATCAATTAACATTACGTCATATTCTGGTTCATAATCTTCCCCTATAACAGTCAATAATTCATCACAACATCCTTTAAAAGCAGAAGTCCTTCCAAATTTTGAAATCGCTGAAGTTAAATTATAAGCCTTAAAATTAGCTTTTTGTGCCATATCCGAATATACTCCATGTTCAGAATTGCTTCCCCATGCATGAATTATATCCAGATTATCCCAATCTACTTTTTCTCCTGACATATCTTGTACAAAATCCGTTATTAAATTAACATATTGTTGATATAGTGCTCTAGTATAATACGTCACCCCTATCTTAAGTTCTGGATATTGTGTATGCAAATATGCAGCCTTTAAAGCTAATACTATTGTTTTACCAGACCCTGCTAATCCCTTAATTCTCTGGGGCCCATCCGGAACTTCAAACGCAGCCTTTTTTTGCCATTCATCCAAATTGGCAATTTCCTTTTCAATCTTCTTTATAATATCTCCATACGATCCTTCTTTTTTTACATTTGCCCTTTTTTTTCTTGGCTTTATTTCCGACACTTTTTGAAGTACTTCACATAATCGTTTGTATATCTTCTTATCAAAAGTAGCATATTCATTAACTAATGAAGCAATTTCCCCACACGTACAAAATAAATATTCATGGTCCTCATCTTCATAGTCTATCTTATCTGGAAGCACTGTTATTACTAAGGGTTCAAATGCAAGATTTCTTCCTTTTCTTAGTGTTGAATACTTCTTCAAATAGAAATCCAAATTATAATATAAAGAATCCTGTTGCTCTTTTAAATGCTCTATAGAATCCTGTGAATTTCCAAGAATAAACGCAACCATTCCTTTACTTTCTGTTACCCATAATGCTTCTACCGTAATTGCCTCATCTGCATTAGCTGTCAAAGGATATCCTAAATATAAGGTACCATCGGTAGTATTTTTTTCCATATACTCTTTAACTGCCGCAATCAATTGATTACTTTGTTCTGGTTTAGCTATTTTTCCTCTTACAATATCAAATGACATTTACTTCCTCCTTTTGTCTGTCCGCCTTCCAAATGTTCCATATATGGTACATATTATCATAATATCTTGGCTTGTCAAGTAATTTAAGTTTTACCTCTCTTTCCATTCTACCTCCACTCTCCCATCATCATACACATATATCCCCTGCACATATTCTTCCAGCATTTCTCGTGTCAGCTTTTCATATCCTAAATACATCAACATCTGCTCCACCGGAACATTCTTTTTCATCAGGATTTCTTTCTCACCATTTATCAGTTCTCCCAGTTCCTGTACACGTTTCTGCAGTCGTTCTCTTTCTTCTTCCAACTGCATCTTTTCTTCCATGAACTGTTTCTGATTCATCTGTCCTTCGTGATATTTCTCATAGTTCTGACGGTTCTGAATCTTTATCTGCTCCTGACGCTTTTCACAATCTGCACTTTCGGTCTTATAGGCTTCTATGCTGTCCTCATGCTGTTTCCTCATGGATTGTTGCATCTGTTCCTGACTGATATTCTGACGTAAATATGACTTAATTTCTGCCAGTGCGATATGCTCCAGCATTTTGTTATCAGCTTTCCCGGCAAAACACCCTGTATCTTCTTTTCCTTTACTGTAAGCACAGCTATAAAGGATATGACCATGAACCGGGCTGCTTGAAGTCAGGCTTCTGCGACAATTCCCGCATTTTACATAGCCACCTAATAGTGTTGTTTCCCTGTCAAATTTGCTTTTCTTGGTGTATCTGATCTGCAGGGACTGTGCTTTCTCAAAGACCTCTTTTGATACAATCGGCTCGTGGTGATTTTCCATCACTTTCCACTGATTTCTTGGCACTGGTACTTCTTTCCCTGTTCCGGGATCTGGAATCTTTGTCTTTCCATAGACCATACAGCCTATATAAGTTTTATCATCCACAATCTTCCGTACCATATCACTCGTCCACTGCAATCCTCTTGATGCAGCTTTCTTGCTGTCTGATTTCTGTCGTCTACTCATAGACTGCAAGGGAGTCAATACACCCTCTTCATTGAATAACTTACAAATCTCCATCTTGGAATATCGCTGATTGGTCAGTTCAAATACTCTGCGAATCACTTCCGCTTCGTCCTCTACAATCACCAGTTCTTTCTTATTTTCAGGATTGATTCGATACCCATAAGGTGCAGAGCCACAGCAATATTCACCTTTTCCTCGTCGGGTGCTGACTGCTGCCTTTACCTTTACAGACTGGTCTTTCACATAAAAGTCTGCGATCAGTCCTTTAAACTGTACTTCGATGTCTGAATTCTTTCCTTTATAATCTTTAGAATCATATCGGTCTGAGATAGAAATGAATCGTACTCCCAGAAATGGAAAAATCTGTTCCAGATAAGTTCCCATCTCAATATAGTTTCTAGCAAAACGTGAAAAATCTTTTACTACAATACACTGCACTTTATTCTCCCTGGCAAGTTCCAGAACCTGCTTAATTGCCGGACGTTCCATACTGGAACCAGAATATCCATCGTCGTAGAACTCCTGAAATGGCATAGAAGCCAGTTCAGGAATATTGGAAATATAATCTTTTACCAGTTTTCTCTGATTAACAATGCTGTTACTTTCTCCCTCTGAGTCATCTTCCATGGAAAGACGGTAATATCCAATAATCAGTTTCTGATCACTCATGTTCTACCGCCCCCTTAAACCCGAAATTAATTTCCAGTCTGCCATCACCATACAGATACATACTTTCAACCAAGCCCTCTGCAAGTTCCGCATTGATTCTGGTTGTCCCATCCAATTCCAGCAGACTTCGTAAAAATCTGGCTTCTTCTTTCTGCTGTTTTTCCAGCTTTCGTATGGTTTGCTCTAAAAACTTCTTTCTCTCTTCGCAGAACTCTTTCCAGCTATTACGGTCATCTTTCATTTCTATATAGGCTTCTTTGGAAAGTTCCCCCTCTTTATATTGCATAAATGCCTGTGCCAGTTTTTCTGAACGTTTTTCCATATCTACATCCAATTTTCTGATTTCTGTTTGAACTTCTTTGATTTTGGAAAGAAATACCGCACTGCTTATAGCAGACATATCCTTTTTCCGTAAGCCAGATAACTGAAACTGTCTGGTCAGCTCCGAGCGGACAATTTTCTGCAATTTTTCTTCAGAGATAGATTTATGACTACATTTCCTTTCATCCCGATACTGAGCAGCGTTGCAAAAATAATACACATTGCCTCTGTATCTGCGTGTACACATTTTCCGCTTGCAGTCTCCACAATAAAATACATTATAAAATGCTCTTTCATCCTCTTCCCATCCTGCCGTAGTTTTTGTTGTTTTCTGTTGTGCTGCTTTTAACCTGACTTGTGCTTTGTCAAACAGTTCTCGGCTAATAATCGGCTCATGGGCATTTGGCGTAATAATCCACTGACTTTCATCCAGTATGTCACACCATTTTTCCCCTCTTTGAAATCTTGATTCGTATTTTCTCTGAACCAGATCACCATAATAATTATTTCGGTTCAACACCGCACGTATCGAAGAATTTCCCCACTGATGAAGATTCTCTCCATCCTGACAGTACACATTATGATATTGGTTATAATCCGAAATCCGATGTACCCTATCCTCAAACAGCCTGTCAATAATGCCCTGTATGCCATCTCCCGAAGCATATTCTTCAAAAATCCTGCGGACAATCTTTGCAGCTTCTGGTTCCACAATCAACTTATAAATTCCATTTATCTTTTTCACACAATATCCGTATGGAGCTGTAGATCCCACATACTCACCGTTCTTCTGTGCAATACGTTTTGCTGCCCGTTCCTTTGCAGAAATGTCTTTTGCGTAAGCATCATTCACCAGATTCTTGATATTCATGGATAACTCCTGATTCTTAGCACCCAGTGCATAGGAGTCATAGTTGTCACATACAGAAACAAACCGCACTTTCATAAAAGGGAGAATCTTTTCCAAATAATTTCCGGTTTCGATATAATTTCTTCCAAATCGTGAGAAATCCTTTACCAGAATACCATTTATTTTACCTGCCCTGACATCATTCATCATCCGTTCAAATCCCGGTCTGTCAAAATTTGTTCCGGTTTTTCCCAGATCAGAATAAATATCATATACAGCAATCTCATACTCTCTGTCTGGATTTTCATTGTGCTTCTGAATGAATTCTTTTATCAGCGTAACCTGTGTTTCAATAGATTCTGACTTTTTTTCATCACTATCTACGGATAATCTGGCATAAATTGCAGCCATACATACCGGAATACCAGAAACTTTCTTCTCTGTGTTTTTCTTATATCTTTTTGCTGTTCTTGCCATTTATCCCACCTCTTTCCTGTATTCTGTCCTGTGTTCCGCATAAAACCGTTTTATGACTTTCATCTTCTCAATCATATCCTGATAGCGGATGTGAATTTTAATTTGCTTGTTCTCATAAATATAGATTTTATCTACAGTCAGTGCCAGCAATGTGCGATCCAGTTCTTTGATTTCCAGTGATTTCTTCCAGTCCTCCAACTGAACAGTTGCAGACACTCCACCCTCAAACATTTGCTTTACCAGTTTTTTCTGGTTTTCAATCATCTGCTCCAGTTCTTCACATTTTCTTCCGTAACTTTCCCGAAAATCATCGAACTCCTCTTTGCTGATCAATCCCTCTTTCAAGTCATCACCCAAAGATGCTTTCAGGCTGTAATAACGGTTATATTCTTCCTGCAACTTACTAATCTGCGTATCATAACCGATTACCTGATCGTAACTGACTTTCATTTCACAAAGTTCTTCCATAATCATCTGATAGTCTACGAAAAGTGCCGTATATGCCTGAATCTCTTTCAATACAATCCTTTTCAGCACCTCTTCCGGAATACTGTGTCTGGTGCAATCTCCACCTTTATTTTTTGTCTGGCAAATATAAAAGGCTTTTTTCTTTCCCTTATACTGATTTACCCTGCGTATCATCGGTGTATGACAATCTCCGCAAAATACAAAACCTGAAAAAAAGTTTGCACTGTCCGATGTTTTCGATGCCCTGCCATCATACTGAAGTAGCTTCTGCACCACATCAAAATCATTCTGCCTGATTATTGCCGGATGCGTATTTTCTACTTTCACCCATTCTGATTCTGGCTTATCCAGACGTTGCTTTACCTTATAGCTGATTCGTTCCTGCTTACCCTGTACCATGTTTCCAATGTAGACCTCGTTGGTCAGAATCCTTTTTATCTGCACTGCTGACCATTTCGGTGTGTCTGAACTATGGAATCCGGAATTGTAATTTTCACCATTTGCCTTTTTATATTCTTTTGGTGACTGCACATGACGTACATTCAATTTTTCTGCGATTGCTCCAAGACTGAACCCATCAATTTTCCATGAAAATATTTTTCTTACAATATCCGCTGCATAAGAATCAATCACCAGACAATTCTTATTCTCCGGATCTTTGCAGTAACCATACGGGGCAAATGCTCCAATGAATTCACCTTTTTCACGTTTGATTTTCTGATGGCTCCGTACTTTACCAGAAATGTCCCGGCAATAACTTTCATTTACAAAATTTTTAATTGGAACTACAAATGACTTCTCTGAAAAATCTGCTGTTTTACTGTCGAACTGGTCTGTAACTGAAATAAAACGCACATTTAAAGCCGGGTAGGTCTTTTCGATCCATCGCCCGGCTTCTATATACTCTCTTCCGAATCTGGATAAGTCTTTTACAATCACACAGTTTACTTTTCCAGCTTCTATATCAGTTGTCATTCGTTTAAACTCAGGTCGGTCAAAATTTCCTCCTGAGTATCCGTCATCCACATATATATCAAAGATCTGAATATCCGGCTGGCTTTTTACAAAGCTCCGAAGTAACTCTCTCTGATTTGCAATGCTGTTGCTCTCTGACTTCGCACCGCCCTCTTCCATATCATCTTTTGATAACCGAAGATACAATGCAGCATCGTACATATCTGGCATATTCATTTGCATCTGTTCCATTTTACATCGCTCCCAACTTACTTATTCCATTGAATTTGAAGTCAGAAACCATGTATCACGTTCATTTTCCTTGACTTCACATTAACATAACATCTGTAGCTTCGCAAGATATTTTTTCAAGACTTGCATCTAATACATCAACTCCGTTCTTTTTCTTAGATAATCACTGATCGCATCTGTAGCATCCATTTCTCCTGTCATTTCCACGACTACCACATACCCTTCATTCATGTGAGCATACGGCTGATCGCCAGATTTATCCAGAAAAGTTTCCACTTTCTCAGAAATAGCTTTATCCATATCAGGAATTAAATCTTCAATGTCCTTTAACTGCTCCAGATTAACACTGGAATCTATTACTGACTGATTCACCATGATGCTCACCTCTTTTCCAACATATTCTTTGTATAAGTCGTCCTATACCTACAATTTTCTCAATTGCATCACCTTACCTTTTCGTATTTTGTTCTCACAGTTTATCTATTGTTATAGCATTGCATATTCCGTTCGGCGTGTTGGCTTCCATTCGTATAATCTGCTGTCAGCGTTACTGCCAACCTCTATCAGAATATTTCTGAATGCTGGTAGCTTCTTCGCAAACTTACCAGCCGTTTCCGGAGTATCTTTGACACTCGCCCGTAAAATCCTTTACAGGGTTATGGCATCTGTGGAATCAGATTATACAGCTCATGTAATTTTCAAGGTACAAAAGAGAGTTTTTTGAATATCCTTTCACTTATTACAGCCTAGAAGCACCAAAATGTTGTTCTCTTCAAAAAAATCCGGACATTCCGGAATATGACACAGGCAGAACTTGGAGCTGCCCTCGGCTGGGGTGCTAAAGGTGCAAACCGCCTTGCTCAATACGAAACAAATTACAGGGTTCCCCGTAAAGATCTGGTAACTGAAATGGCTAAGATTCTGGACGTAAATCCACT
>ERZ772902.2508-NODE-2508-length-10285-cov-3.324633_pt1 | contig 10285 bp, 6 predicted proteins | sample MGYA00511470_ERZ772902 | MGnify/ENA primary metagenome ERZ772902 (study PRJEB29015, sample SAMEA2737717) | human gut metagenome | biome: human gut; feature: human-associated habitat; material: faeces | place: China | collected 2012 ...
ATCATATGTAGAAAGTAGATATAGAAAAGAAAAGAGGCATTTATGAAATTATTTTTAAAATATATAAAGCCATATGTTTATTATTATATTTTAGGACCGATTTTTATGCTGGTTGAAGTTGCTGGTGAGATTATCCTGCCATGGCTGTTGTCAAAGATTATTAATGTCGGAGCAGCCAGTCATGATGTAGGATATATAACAAGAATCGGGCTTGTCATGGTTTTAGTGGCAGTATGTATGGCGGTCGGAGGCGTGCTTGGTGCATGGTTTGCGGCTAATGCAGCCATGAATTTTGGTGCTGACCTGCGTATGGATTTATTTGAAAAGATACAGAAGTTTTCATTTAACAATATAGATAAGTTTTCAACAGGGTCGCTTATTACGAGGCTTACCAATGATATTACGCAGATTCAGAATATGATAATGCAGACACTCCGGGCGTGCCTTCGGTCTCCGGGAATACTTATAGGTGCAATAACTATGGCATTTGTAATAAGTCCATCGCTTGCTATTGTATTTATAATTGTCGTTCCTGTACTTGTTATTTCTATTATTATAATAATGAAAAAAGCATTTCCAAGATTCAAGGCTTTGCAAAACAGCATTGACTGTCTTAATTCGTGCGTTCAGGAGGGGCTTGTCAACATAAGGCTTATTAAGTCATTTGTGAGAAAAGATTATGAAGAAAAGCGTTTTGATGAGCATAATAAGGACTTGTTTGATAAAAATATCCACGCCATGAATATTATGATTAAGTATCAGCCTGTCATGACGCTTGCACTCAATGCTACGACCGTTGCTGTTGTATGGTTTGGCGGCAACATGATTATAGGTGGGAAGATGCAGGTGGGCGACCTTACGGCATTTACTAATTATATAGTCCAGATTATGGGAAGCCTTACGATGCTTTCAATCGTATTTTTAAATTGGGCAAGAGCAGTCGCATCATTTAGAAGAGTAAGAGAGGTGCTTGAAGAAGAGATCGACCTGACAGATGATAACGCATTATATAAGGAAAGAAAAGTTGAGGATGGAAATATATCATTTAAAAATGTGTCGTTCAGATATTATAAGAACAGTGAAGAAAATGTCTTGTCGAATATAAGCTTCGATGTAAAAGCAGGACAGACACTGGGGATTATCGGTCCGACAGGAAGCGGCAAGACTACACTTGTGTCCCTTATTTCTCGTCTTTATGATGTTGATGCGGGTGAAGTATGTGTGGATGGAGTTAATGTCAAAGAGTATTCGCTTGATAATTTAAGAAATGGTATAGGCATGGTACTTCAGAAAAATACGCTGTTTTCGGGAGATATTTATGAAAATCTCAGGTGGGGCAATGAAAATGCAGATGAAAAAACGATTGCACAGGCAGCGGCAGACGCACAGGCTGATAAGTTTATAAGAGGCTTTAGAGAAGGATATAATACACAGCTTGGACAAGGTGGTTCTAATGTGTCGGGCGGACAGAAGCAGAGACTTTGTATTGCTAGAGCCTTATTAAAGCATCCTAAGATATTGATTCTTGACGATTCGACAAGTGCGGTTGATACTGCAACTGAAAAATATATAAGAAATGTATTATATGGAAAGTATTCAGATATGACAAAGATAATTATTGCACAAAGAATTACATCAGTTATGGAAGCTGATGAGATTCTTGTCATGGATAATGGATGTGTAAAGGGATTTGGAACACATGAAGAACTTTTAAAGACATGTCCTTTATATAAGGAAATATTTGATATCCAGATAAGTAAGGAGGTGGGGTAATATGCCACCAATGGGCGGAGTTACCGGAGCCATGAAAGGAACCGGCGGGTCTATGGGAAAAAAGAAAGAAAGACCCAAGAATACTAAAAATACGATAATCCGTCTTTTTTCTTATATGAAAGAGACAAAACTGCAGCTGGCTGGTGCATTGTGTTGTGTTCTCGCGAGTACAGCCAGTACGCTTGCGGCATCGTATATGTTAAGACCTGTGATTAATAATTATATTATAGGATTTAATGAAAATGGTGGTATAAAGAGTCTGGCGATGGCACTCGTTGTTATGGCATCGGTTTATCTTCTGGGAGTTCTGGCAACATATTTCCAGGCAAGACTTATGTTAAAAGTGTCGCAGAGAGCAATGCTTGCTATAAGATGTGATTTATTCGTACATATGCAGAAGCTTCCGGTATCATTTTTTGATATGAACAGCAAGGGCGATCTGATGAGCAGGTATACTAATGACGTTGATGTTGTAGGTGAGATGTTAAACAACACGGCAGTACAGCTGTTTTCCGGAATAATGACGCTCGTTGGAACATTTGCGATGATGATATATACCAATATATGGCTTTCATTAATAACATTTGTCATGTCACCTGTTATTATTTATTCCGGCAGATTTCTTGTGTCACGAAGCAGGAAGTATTATGCGGCACAGCAGAAGTCGCTCGGTGCCCTAAACGGGTGCATAGAGGAGACAATAAGCGGACAGAGAGTTGTCAAGGTTTTCTGCCATGAAAAACAGGCAGTGGAAGATTTTAGAAAATATAATTATGACTTGAAAGACAAGCAGATAAAAGCACAGTTTTTTGGTGGAATTATGGGACCTGTTGTAGGAAATCTCGGACAGGTCAATTATTCGCTTACAGCTATGATTGGCGGTATTTTATGTGTGCTTAAAGGCTTTGACATAGGAGGACTTACGATATTTGTAACTTATGCAAGACAGTTTTCAAGACCGATTAATGAGATTACAATGCAGATGAATACAATATTTTCTGCACTTGCCGGTGCAGAGAGAGTGTTTGATATATGTGATATGGAAGTGGAAGATGTAACGGGTGATATTCCTGACAATGTGAAAGGTGAGATTGTCATGGATGATGTTACATTCGGATATAGAAAAGATACTCCTGTACTGAAACATATAAGTCTTGTTGCGAAAAAGGGACAAAAGATTGCTTTTGTAGGTTCAACAGGAGCAGGAAAGACAACAATAACTAATCTGCTGACAAGATTTTATGAAATATGGGACGGTGGGATTACGCTTGACGGCAGGGATATAAGAACATTAAATATGGAAGAACTGCGTAAGAATATAGCACTTGTACTTCAGGACACACATCTTTTTACGGGAACAGTCATGGAGAATATAAGATATGGAAGGCTTGATGCATCTGATGAGGAGGTTATAGCGGCAGCAAAGACCGCCAATGCTGATTACTTTATACGTCATTTGTCAGAAGGATATGATACAGTGCTGGAGGGAGACGGCTCTAATCTCAGTCAGGGCCAGAGGCAGCTTCTTAATATTGCCCGTGCGGCATTATCCAAGGCACCGGTGCTTATAATGGATGAGGCGACAAGTTCCGTTGATACAATTACAGAGCGTCAGATTCAGGATGGAATGGACAGACTTATGTCAGACAGAACTACATTTGTAATTGCACATAGATTGTCTACTATAAGAAATGCGGATGCCATTATGGTTCTTGAGAATGGAGAAATTATAGAACGGGGAACACATGAGCAGCTTCTTGAAATGAAAGGAAGATATTACGAATTATATACAGGAAAAGCAGAACTAGATTAAAAATAATATGCACTGTTTAATAAATGATTTTTTGGGGAATAATGCTTTTGAAAAATCATATTAAAACAGTTAATTAAGGAGTGCATATATGAAATCCAGAAGCATTATTGAAGAAGTTACTGCAAGAGAAGTATTGGATTCAAGAGGAAATCCGACTGTTGAAGCGTGTGTAAAATTATCGGATGGAAGTGTCGGATATGGTATATCACCGAGCGGTGCATCAACAGGTATATACGAGGCACTGGAATTAAGAGATAATGATAAAAAAAGGTATATGGGAAAAGGTGTTCTTAATGCTGTAAAAAATGTTAATACAGTTATTAACGACACATTAAAGGGCATGGAATCTGGTGATATTTATGCCATTGATGCAGCAATGATAAAAGCTGACGGAACAAAAGATAAGTCAAAACTTGGTGCCAATGCGATACTTGCGGTGTCTATAGCAGCATCACATGCTGCGGCTGCGTCATTAAAGATTCCTCTTTACAGACTGTTTGGTGGAATTGCAGCTGATACTATGCCTGTACCTATGATGAACATATTAAACGGTGGTGCACATGCGGATAATACGCTTGATGTGCAGGAATTTATGATAATGCCTGTTGGTGCCGGGAATTTCAGGGAAGGGCTTCGTATGTGTGCTGAAGTATTTCACACTTTGAAGAGTATATTAAAAAAAGACGGGTATTCGACAGCAGTTGGAGACGAGGGAGGATTTGCACCTGACCTTGTAAGCGATGAAGAGGCATTGTCTTATATTGTAAATGCAATAGAAAAAGCCGGATATATTCCGGGAAAAGACTTTGCACTTGCAATTGATGCGGCAGCAAGCGAATGGAAGGGAAGTGTGTGTGGAGAATATGAGCTTCCGAAGTCAAAAAATACTTTTACTTCTGAAGAACTTGTTATACACTGGGAGCAGATAGTTGACAGATATCCGGTTATATCTATTGAAGATGCACTAGACGAAGAGGACTGGGAAGGCTGGAAAATGCTTACAAACAGGCTTGCACACAAATGTCAGCTTGTAGGAGATGATTTATTTGTCACCAATACTGAGAGGTTAAAAAAAGGAATAGAGAGCGGATGTGCCAATGCAATTCTTATCAAGCTTAATCAGATTGGAACCGTGTCTGAGACAATTGAAGCTGTAAAGATGGCTCACAAAGCCGGATATAAAGCGATTATATCGCATCGTTCGGGTGAGACAGAAGATACGACTATTGCAGACCTTGCTGTAGGCCTTAATGCAGGCCAGATAAAATGCGGGGCACCAAGCAGAAGTGAGAGAGTCGCAAAGTATAACAGGCTGCTTAGAATAGAGGATGAAATTAATGGAAAATATGGATTACAAATTACTGATAGATACGGCGGCACTGGCAGGAACGGTAATGCTTGAAAATGGTGCTGAAATTTACAGGGTTGAAGAGACAATAAATTATATTCTCAAAGTGTCAGGACTTAAAACAACACAGGCGTTTGTTATTTCGACTGGATTTATGATTTCTCTTGATGACCCTGATATTGACGCACTTACAGTTGTACGTCGTGTAAATAAAAGCACAACTAATCTTAATATGATAGCAAGCGTCAATGATATTTCAAGAAAGTTTTATAAAGGTGAAATTACGCTTGAGGAGGCTTTTTATCAGATAAAACACCTGAAAAGAAATGTATATCCATGGTGGCTTAAAGATATATGTATAATTCTTGGAGTTGCTTTTTTTACAGGTATGTTTGGAGGAAACTGGCAAGACATGTTCTATACAGGAATAGTGGGGCTATGTCTTGTCGGATGGCTGCATATTGGAAAAGTAACTGAATTTAATGATTTGATACAGGATTTGATTTCTTCCGTGATTATTTCGGTTATTGCATCGCTTTTTGTAAGATTTAATCCGCAGCTTCACCTTAATCATGTTATTGTTGGTGCAATAATGGTTCTTGTTCCCGGAGCCGCAATAACCAATGCTATACGTGATACACTTCATGGAGATTATGCGGCTGGAAATGCCAAAATTCTTGAATCATTTGTCCGTGCAGCAATGATTGCACTTGGTGTATATGTCGGATTTCTTATAATGGGAGGTGTTGTGAGATGATTATGCAGTGTATATTTGCCTTTTGTGCAATTATCAGTTTTTCAGTGATAAATGAAGCACCTAAAAAGTGCCTTTTTATAAATGGTGTTCTTGGAATGGCAGGCTGGGCAGTTTACTTATATATAGACAGAATTTCAACAATGCTTACGGCAACTTTTGTATCAGGGCTGGTACTTGCTGTTGCTTCACATATACTTGCAAGAATATTAAAGACACCGGTTACGACGATGCTTATTCCCGCAATTCTTACTATTGTTCCGGGAGCAGGAATGTATCAGACCGTTTATAATCTGTTTCTGTCAGACATGGATGGTGCATTATCAAGTCTCGTATATACGATAGGTGCAGCTGGAGCGATTGCGATTGCAATCTTTCTTGTTGATGCATTTGTAGTTGCAATAAAGAAAATTGTAAAAAAAAGACCGCAAACTGATTGATTATTACAATTAGCTTGCAATTTATTCAAAAAGTATTGCAAAAACATGTCGAAAAGTGTTAAATATAAGTAAAGATTTTAAATTTTCTAACAAAAAAAGTTGAAATCAAATTCGTGAGTATATGTTATTTGAGAGGTACATTATATAGGTGGCGGGGATGACTGAGACGATAAAAAATGATGACTACATATTTAATTATATTTCAAATAAAAGTATAAAGAATATAATGACCGATGAAATAAAGTATTTTTTCAGCGATAAAAGAAAAATATGCATGGTAAAAACAGACAATGAAAAAATTGAGTTTTATGGCAAACTTAGTGATATAGAAGCTGATTTGAATAAAGTGCCATTTGTGAGGACACATCAGTCTTATCTGGTAAATTGTAAATACATAAAAAATACAAGCTATAATCATGTTGAGTTAATGGACGGAGCTGTTCTTCCTGTAAGTCAGTCAAAGAGGAAGAATATTTATAATATTTTTGGGAAGTACAGAAAGATAATAGAAGATAGTGATTATTAATTTAATTAATGTATGGTGAGGGAAATATATGAAAAGATACAGGAAGCTTTTTTATTTAATACCGGCATTTGCGGTAATGATATTTGTTGGCTGTTCAAATAAAGGCAGATCGTCTGAAAATGTTGATTATGAATACAGTGATTACGTGTTTGATAATGATGCACCTCAGTATTATATGAGTAATAGCAGTGCGGCATCACCAAGCGGGTATTATTTTATAGGTGATGCTGCAATATCTACAGGCTCTGAAAGATTTTTGTATTATTTTGATATGGTTAATAAGAGTGTTATGCCTCTTTGTACTAAGCTTAATTGTGAACATAATTCGCAGGATTGTGATGCATATGTGTCTGATAAAAGCAGAGTAACCGGAGGTTTATGGTATTATAATAACCGTCTTTATATGATTGAAAGAACAGATGAGAAAGACCTGCTTGTTTCATATGACAAAACCGGACGTGACAAAAAGACAGAAGCGGTACTTTCGGTTAATGGAATGTCTGTTGTAAGCAGCAGGCAGAGAGCATGTTTCAGCCACGGAAAGCTGTATTATATTTTAACTTCCGAAAAGACGCAGTATCTGTATTACGTACAGGTTGGCACAAATACACAGCCACAGTTTATAAAAGAATATTCGACTGTATATGGTATAAGAGAGACAATTACATTGTATCCTGTTGGCGAAAAGGTATATGTAAAACTTGTAAGCGGCATTACAGATGTTACAAATGATTATGTACTTGAGAGTATAGATATTAATGACAATAATGTGTCAAAAGTTTACGATTACATGTCAGACGGAAGTATTTTCAGAGGCGAGGCTGATGATTGGAATAATGGTGCATATATTGATGAATCGGGAAATATGTATTTTATTTCACTGACAGAAGATTCATATATACTTAATAAGATGAATACAGTTTCAAAAGATAATGAAGAGATATTTGTTATTGATTTATCACAGGACACAGGGAAAAAGGAAGCGTATATAGACTTTCTCGGAATTGATGATAAGTATATTTATATTCTTGAACGTGTTGATTTTTCTATTGTCGAAAATAGAAAAAATAAAGAATTAAAAAACAAACTTGATATATTGGATACAAAAGGAAATATTGTTGACGTTATAGAATTCACAACAAATGACGAGTATGCAAAAGAAAATCAAGTGGGAACAGAGGGGAATGGATTACAGTTTGATTTTTTTAACGGAGACAGCAGATATATGTTGTTTGCTGTAGAAGGATATTCTAAAACAGGGGTTGAATTTTCAGAACAGAATATAAAAAAATATAAAGAATGTGTTGAAAAGTTAAGAGGACAGCAAAAAACTGTTACAACATATTCTTATGCTGTTATTGACAAGAAAGATATAGGAACAGGAAATTGTAAGATTATTAATGTTACACCTTAGTTTTATATATGGGGAGTGAGGTGTGGTATATGGAAATTGTAAGAGTTTTTCGTAAAATTTGGGGCATTGTTATTGTTATATTGGTTATAGCTGCAGGCATGTGCATTTTTAAAACAAACAATGATAATGATAAAAAGGCATATGATTATTATAGCAGCCTGACTGATGAATATATAAGCAATCTTAATAAAATGTCACAGGACGAAGCTTATAAGTCTGTGTTTTCGGTGAAACTTGAAGATAACGAAGAAGCACAGTATATACGTCAGGCAAGGGCAGTCTTAAAAGATAAAATAGAATATGCACAAAATTATAAAAGCAAAGTAACGGATATGGCAGGATATGAAAAGATATTAAATAGCAGCCTGTATGCCGACGAGGATAATTTCGGAAGATTAAATGCAAAAAAATATGCAAAAGACATAAAAAAACTAGCGGATATGGATGTTACTCCGGCAAATACCGCAGCACTTGAGAAATTCATGGATTTTAAGGAAGGCTCTGTTATATTTGCCATAATGATTATAATGCTCGTTGTTATTTTTGTGGATGAGCGTGATAACCGCATGATTTATCTTACACATGCATCATCCTGCGGAAGAGTCAATCTTATATTAAAAAGATGTGGAATATTGTGTCTGTTCAGTTTTATATGTTCATATATTTTTAATACATTAATATACGGAATGTTTCTTTATATGTACGGAGGCATCAGGTATCTGAATGTTACGATACAAAGTTCACAGATGTTTTCAATGTTTCCGCTAAAAATAAGCATATGGCAGTTTTTTATCATGTATTGTGCGATATTCGCTGTTGCAATGATATCTTTTGGTTTAATTTCGTATTTGTTTGTGAGTATGTTTAAGAATTATAAGATTGCAATGGTTGTTATTCTTGCAATATTTTTGTGTGAATATCTTTTATATAACAATATTGAAAAGAATAGTGCACTTTGTATATTACATTATGTAAATATTATTAATGTGATAATACCGCAATATTCGTATTTTATATATGAAAATTGGGGATATACGGGATTTATTGCCGATATATCGGTGACAACATTTGTGTTGACGGCAGTTATTGCATGTATTGGTTTTTGTGGCATGCTTTTAATGGGATATTATATGTATCCGGATCGGAAACAGGGATTTTTAGATAAAGTATATCAGAGATTAAGAGAATTATGGCAGCAGATTTTTGGCAGAACCAATTCGGTTTTTATGGAATTTTATAAGTCATTTATAATTCAGAAAGGATTTATAATTCTTATTCTGGCAATATATCTGTTTGCAAATTGTAAGATATACAGAGGCGTTAATTATAGTAACAACAATTTATATCTTGTAAACTTTTATGATGAATTTTCGGGGCGGATACCTGATGAAGAATGTGATACATATATATCTGCTTTAAAAAATAATATAGATGAATTAAAAAAGATTGAAAATCTTACATATAACCAGAAAAAGTCTGTTTCAGATATGGAAAGTGCATATGCTGTCATGGTTTCAACCGTTGAACATGTAAGAAAAATCAGCAATGAAAAATCTATCAATGCAGTTATTGTAAAGCCGGATACTTATAATGATATTCTGGGAGAGCGTAATTATAATAATCAGGAGAGCATTAATCTTATTTGTATAATTGCAATTATACTGATGACTGCCGGGGATTTTTCATATGAAAGAAAATGTGGAATGTATGTACTTTCGAGAACATCAAAAAAGAGGAATATTACATGGATTAATAAGACTGTGAAAGTGGCATTGACAGCAGTTGTAATATGGGGGATATCATTAGCTTTTAATTACACTAATGAAGTATCTTTATATACATTTAACAATATAAATGCACCGGTTCAAAGCCTTATTACGTTTGCAGCATTTCCACTAAAAGTTTCAATCCGTGGGTATATGGCATTGTGTCAGATTATAAGGCTGATAATGTTTATTGTCATAGGATTTATGGTATTGGGAATTTCATTTTTTATGGATTATAAGAGGTCAGTTGCACTTTCCGTGGTAATTTTATTGCCACACGTTCTTTATATATTGAAAGTTCCATTTATGTATTATCTTTCTGTTGTAATACCGGTTGATTTTAACAGGTATTATATAAGGTTTGCAGGAGGCATAGGAATGTTTGTTATGCCTGTTATGATGATTATATCAGGGCTGGTTATTTATATTATTGCTCTGAGAAAATGGAGGG
>ERZ772902.2509-NODE-2509-length-10284-cov-4.576791_pt1 | contig 10284 bp, 10 predicted proteins | sample MGYA00511470_ERZ772902 | MGnify/ENA primary metagenome ERZ772902 (study PRJEB29015, sample SAMEA2737717) | human gut metagenome | biome: human gut; feature: human-associated habitat; material: faeces | place: China | collected 2012 ...
ACAACAGATGTGTTCCTTGTCGATGTTTTCTTTTGTGATTCGGATATACTCCATCGAAGCGTCCCCCTATATCCTTATGCCTTTTCCGGCACAGTTTCTTCCATTTTCCCGTCTGCCGTGCCGTTGACGGTGATCTGCCCGGCAGCAATGCTTTGGATCTCCTCCACTCAAGGCTCTTTAAAGAATATAGCACAGAACGCCCGATTGTTCCATGATGAGTGCAGTAAGTTGTAAAAAGCCGCTGTGCCGCAGAGCGCTTCTCCGACACAGCGACCTTTTTGTTTTTGGCTGCGGCTTACCGCATCCGTCCATCGCCGCCCATCAAGGCGGTCATTTCCTCAATATAGTCCAGCGGAAACGGCGGAGAACACAGCGGCTTCATGGCAATGCTCATGAGCTTCATGGGGTTGTCGTCTGCCGCCACCCGGTTGGAACTGAGCTTTCCGCAGCGTTTGCAGCGGTGGATGATGGCCCACTCGCCGCCTTTGCGTACCCAGACGGCCACCGGCTCCATGATGCCGCCGCAGTCGGAGGCACGGTCGCCGGGTTCTTCGTCCACATGAAGGCTGGACAGGCAGTTGGGGCAATGGTTGCGGTGGTCGCTCCCGGCGTGTAACACATCAGAGAAATTACAGCTTATTCTCCCAGCGCCGTCTCGATGTTTGCCAGCACCTTCTTGCTCAGTAGAACGAAAGCCTGCCTGGTGCGGCCTGCCGAGACTCCCGGGCTGTGGACATTGGGCCGCCGGAAGAAGCCCTCGCTGACGGGGCCTGCGGCGGCGTAGGTATCACAGAAGAAGTGGGTGCCGGGCTTATCCAGCCACTTTTCCAGCGCGGCGGAGTCAAAGCCGGGGCCGATGGAGGTATTGAAAAGGACTTTCCCCTCCCCCAGCGCCTCAAACTCCGGCTCGCCCAGGAGCAGAACATTCTTGTTCAAACAGGTAAAGACCACTTCGCTCTCCCGGAGCAGAGCGTCCAACGGCTTATACTTCATGCCTGCGGCCTCGGCGTCGGGCTTATGGCTGCGGCTGTAGTAGGAGATGTCCGCACCGAGGAAGGCCAGTGCATCGGCGATCATCCGGCCCGAAACGCCCAGACCCACGATACCCACCTTGAGGCCGTAAATTTCCACGGGCTCGTCGTGGAGCATCGGCATCCCGAAGCCGTGGAGCAGGCCGGTCAGCTCGTGGAGGACGTACTCCACCACGCCGCGGTCGCCGTAGTCCCGGATGCCCAGCACCTTGATGCCCTTTTCCCGGGCAAAGGCGATGTCCACATTGGCGCTTTCCTCCGAGTAGAGGCTGCAGCACATCCCGATGTAGCGTAGGTTCGGGCAGCGCTCGATGACGTTTTTGCCCATGCGGGAGGTATAGCTCAACAGCGCCGCGTCGGCGTCTCCGATGCGGCGAACGATCTCTTCGTCGTCGGCGGGAATATCGCGGTAAAGCTCGACCTGCTCGGCGTACTGATGCAGCGCTTCCTCTGCTGTGGGGATGAGGCTGACCGGCTCGATGGCTACCAGTTTCTTGAACATGAGGCCCCCTCCTTTTTAATAGAAGCAGACCGGCGAGGCAAGGTTGCGCAGAAGCGCCACAGCGCTCCAACCGGCGATGGCGCTGGTGGACGAGCAGATGTCCACCACGGCCTTCACGCCCTCGATCTCGGCAGTGATGCAGTGGTCGTCGCCCACCCAACCGGGTACGGAGTGCATGGTCACGCCGGTGATGTCGGGGCCGGTGGTGGCCAGCGAGGTGGCCACAGCGACGTTGACCCGGCGCGGGAAGGTTGCGATGGCTTCCTTGGCGCTGCCGGTGAAGACGGTAGTCTTCTCGGTGTCGGTCAGCAGATGGTCGGCCCAGACGGGGGTGTTGCGGAAGCCCTTCGCACCGGTGTGAGTCTCGATGCCGGCCTTCTCGTCCAGCTTCAGGGCCTCGGCCATGAGAGTGACGGTCTGCAGCACATCGAAGCCGCCGATGGCGCCACTGGCCAGATGCACCTTTGCGCCGCCCTCCCGGGCCGCCTGCTTGACCTCTTCATAAAACGCGAGGTCGGCGAATGCACCGATGGACAGCACCACGAGGTTCACGCCCCGGCGCAGCACCGGAACCGCCATGGCGCGCACCGCTTCCACCGAAGCGGCTTCCACGATGTACTCCGGCTCAAGTGCCAACAGAGCGTCCACGTCCGCGCTGGCCGCACAACCCACGCTTGCCGCCGTCTTCTCTGCCGAAGCGAAGGTGCGGCTGGTGACACCCACCAGCTCGTAGTCTTCCAGCAGGCCCTTCTTCCACGCATCGGCCACGATATTGCCGAGGAAGCCGCAGCCCACGATGCCAAATTTCGTTTTCATATTTCCGTTTCTCCTTTTTCCCGCCGGGTTGGCGGATTTTTCTTTTCCAGTATACCATGCCTTGTGCAGAAAAGCAAAATCCGGCGTTTTTCATAGTTTTTTTGTCATTCACGCACGAAAAGCAGCATTTCACGCAGGTTTGCTTGCTTACTTCCCCAGAAGTGCTATAATTGTATCAATCGAAAGTCCATATTTTTTCAACATCCAAAGGAGGTTTTTGTATGCTCTCTTATCGTAAACTTGCCATGCGCGTTCTGGGTCGCCCCCTCCATACGGGGGGGGGTAACAATTCACCCCGTCCGGCCTCTCAGCGGGCAGCGGCGCTTGTCCTGACCGCCGCAATGCTCACCACCTTTACCGCCCCGGCCTTTGCAGGGACATGGTACATCGAAGATGGTGACATTACGATTTCGGCGGGCGAGAGCGGCAACAACGTCACCCAGAACGAGAATACCACCGAAAATGACCCGGACACCATCATCACAAATCGTGAGGAAGGCGCTTCTTCCCACACCGTGACCATCGACGCCAAAGATAAGGACGATAAGGTTGAGGTCACGCTCAAAGATGTGAACATCGACGCCAGCAGAGGGAGCGAAGCCGCCGTGAGCGTGACCGGCAAGGGCGATACCAATATCGAGCTGGATGGCGACAACGAGCTGAAGAGCGGCGCTGGCCATGCCGGGTTGGAGCACAACAAGACTGACACCAGCGGCGAACTGACCATTCAGGACAAAGATAATAACGGCAGTCTGGAGGCTGCCGGTGGATTCAAAGGCGCTGGCATCGGCAGCGCTGGCAGCAATGACGCTCAGGTGAAAATCACTGGCGGCAATATCACGGCCACCAGTGACGATTGGGGCGCAGGCATTGGCAGTGGTTCCTACGGCACCGGCACGGTAGAGATCACCGGCGGCGAGATCAATGCAACCGGCGGTTATTTAGGCGCTGGCATCGGCGGCGGCTGCAACGGCAGCGGCAATGTGACCATCAGCGGCGGCACCATCACTGCCGCAGGCGGTGATGGCGCTGCGGGCATCGGCGGTGGTTATTATAACGGTGCGACCGTTACGATAACCGGCGACGCTGTTATTAAAAATGCATCTAACACGAAGTACGGTGCAGGCATTGGCGGCGGCAATGGCAGCGATGGCAATGTGACCATCTCCGGCAATGCAAAAATCGAGAATGCGACTGGCGGCTACGGTGCGGCAGGCATCGGCGGCGGCGCATTTAGTTCCCCCGATAAAATCGGCAACGGCAACGTGGTCATCAAGGATAATGCCAAAATCGACAATGTGCAGGGCGGCGCTTATGGCGCAGGCATCGGTGGTGGTATTTTTGGTCTCAGCAATGTGACCATCGAGGGCAACACCAAGGTCAACGTTACCGGAGGCGCAGGCGGCGCGGCCATAGGCGGCGGTGCTGGCGCTGAAAACAACAGCGATAACAATGGCAATCAAATCACCATCAAGAGCAATGAGAACGGCAGTCCCACCATCAATGCGGTCGGCGGCGGTACAGATGAAGGGGAAAAAATCGTTATTGGCGGCGCCGGCATCGGTGCTGGCTGCGAAAGCGATGCAGATGCTGACATCACCCTCGAGGGCAAAGTGACCATTACGGCCACCGCCGGAAAAGACAACGTGGCCATCGGCGCTAACGGCATCGAGCAGGAGTTCTCCGGCCTTGCTGAGGGCAGCTCCATCACCCGCTACGACTCTGAAGGCAACGACATCACCCTCCCCACCGACCCTGTCCCTGCGGTTCCCTCCTCTTCCGGCGGCAGCTCTGCGGACGCCTCTGTGCAGGAGTCGGTCTTCCCGGGCCTCATCGTCACCGATAAGGACGGCCAGCGCATCTCCTACACCAGCATCCGGGGCAACAACGTCCTCTCCCTCCGCGTCGGGCGGTTCACGGCCTCTCTCCACGCTTCGCTGTCCACCCTGCGCCAGCTGCGGGCTGAGGGCATCGACACCATCACCTTCCAGACCATCCTCTGCTCCACCACCCTCTCGGTGGACGAACTGCTGGCCATGGGCGGCGAGGATACCGAAGTCGTTCTCACCCACCACATCCGTTCTTCCATGCTCACGGTGGGCGGCAAAGCCGTGTAAGGCTCCCTTGTTCCCCGATGATTTTTGTGGTACACTAGGCACAGAAATCTGTAAAAATCGAGGGAAAGTAACTTATGGCTGGCGACCTTCATACTCATTCCACCTGTTCTGACGGCTCTGTTCCCATCCACCGCCTGCCCCTGATGGCAGCGCGGCTGGGGCTGAGCGCTCTGGCCCTTTCTGACCACGACACCACCCTCAGCGCCCAGTACGCCTATGACCACCCGGTGCAGGACGGCGTGCGGCTCATCCCCGCCGCCGAGCTCACCGGCTACGACTTCCAGCGCAGCCACCGCGTCCATCTGCTGACCTTCTGGCCCGACCTCGACTGCCCTGCCCTGCGCCGGCACTGCGACATCATGCGCCAGCGCCGCAACGAGTGCGCTCTGCAGAGCTGCCGGGAGATCGAGGCGCTCTACCCCCAGTTCCGCACCGAGCAGGCGCTGGAATATGCACAGGACAGCGGCGTCCTCTTCAAGAGCGGCATCATGCAGGCGCTGCAGCAGCTGGGCCTGTGCGACGGCATCTACACCGGGCTTTATCACGAACTGTTCGGCTGGGAGCCTCGGGGCAAATGCCTCCACTCCCCCACTTACCCTCCGGTGCGGGAGGTGCTGGCCACGGCAAAGGCCGCTGGTGCCGTGGTGGTGTTTGCCCACCCGACGGTGTACAAGAGTATGCCTCTGCTGCGGGAGCTGGTGACTGAAGGGGCTATCGACGGCATCGAGGTGCATCACCCCCGCAACAGCCCCGAGGATATGGCTGAGTGCGCTGAGCTCTGCAAGAAGCATGACCTCATCGTCACCGGCGGCAGCGACTTCCACGGCGCGAACCACGGCAAGCCCCACCCGGTAGGTGCCTGCGTCACCGACGACGACCAGATCGCGCGCATCGAGGCACTGGCCCGCAAGCGCCGGGGCGGCGCTCTGTGACCGGGTACATTGACTTCCCCACCTGACAAGGATATAATAAGGGTACTGTGCGAGTCCGCTCGCCTGTCAGTCGGATATAAAGAGAGGAAGTTTGAATATGAGCAAGTCTTTCAGCTACCCCAACAAGGGTACCTGCTCCAAGGAGACCCACATCGTGCTGAACGATGACCACACCATCGAGTCCATTGAGGTCGTCGGCGGCTGCAACGGCAACCTGAAGGGCATCAGCCGCCTGCTCAAGGGCATGAAGGCTGAGGACGCCATCGCCCGCATGGAAGGCACCACCTGCGGCCCCCGCCCCACCAGTTGCCCTGACCAGATCGCACAGAACCTCAAGCGCGCTCTGGCTGAGCTGTAAGTCACGATCTGTTCAAAAGGCCACCGTTCCGCCCTTATTTCCTGCGGGCAGAACGGCGGCCTTTTTTAGCTCTTCTTTAGAAACCGTCCGAATCTCTATTGAAGTAAAATTTGGTTTTCTACGCTGCCGGCAGAGAAGTTTCTGGTGCCGACCAAAATCGAGCCAAAAAGCGGTTGACAAAACCCGTGTCCTTTGCTACAATAAATGAGCAAACGCAGGGTTAGCTCATCCGGTAGAGCGACTGCTTCCCAAGCAGTAGGCGGCGGGTTCGAGTCCCGTATCCTGCTCCACAAAAAGAGCGCTGATTCGTCAAGAATTGGCGCTTTTATCATTTCAGCAAGTCTAAAACTGAGAGGGACGTCATGATTTTTGTACCCCTTCTGCACTATTTCAAGTGCAAGAATCAATACAGCGGCAGCGAAGACGGGATGCGCTATCTGCTCTCGCCCGGCAAGCGCAGCGTGCCTGACCCGGACGGCGGCGAGGGCGCACAGAAAGAGGAAGCCATCCTCACGGTGGACATCTGGCCCGACCCCTGGGCGCTGGACCGCACCGACCCCGCCCTGCGCCGGCAGATGGTCTTTCCGCTGACGGACGAGGGCCGGGCCGCAGCGGCAGAGTATCTGTCCTCTGCCTACAGCGCTGACCTGGCGCTCTGGAAGCAGCGGCCTTCCATCCTGGACTGTGAGCCCTGGTCACCGCCGCCGAAGGACGAGGACGCAGAAAGCGGGGAAAGCAAATGATATACCGTCTCAAAGAGCTCAAGGGCGACACCATCCCGGTGCCGCAGCTCATCTTTTCCAAGCTGGGCATCGCCGAGGAATACAACGTCCGGGTAGCGCTGTATGTGCTGGCTACCGGCGTCACCGACCCCGAAAAAATTTGTGCCGACCTCAAACTGCGCAGCCGCATCTCTGCCGAAAGCGCCCTCTCCTTCTGGGCCGGTGCGGGGCTTCTCGAGCGCTACGACGAGAACGCCGCGCCGGGAGCAGAGCCCTCTGCTCCTGCCCCCATGACCTGGGCGGAGATCGCCGCCGCAAGCCGCACCGACCCCATGATCTCGAGCCTCATCGACTGCGCTCAGACCGGCTTTGCCCGCCCGCTGACTCACAGCGAGATGGAAAAGCTGGTCAACCTCTACGTACAGGAGGGCTTTGCCCCCGAGACCGTCATGCTCTGCGTGGCCTATGTGGCCAGCCGGGGCAAGCGGACGATGGCCGCCGTCCTCCACGAGCTGAAAGTCTGGCGGGCCGAGGGCGTGGAGACCGGCGAACAGGCCGACGCCCACCTCAAGCTGCTGGCCCTCCGCCAGACCCGGGAACAGTACGTCGCTTCCCTGCTGGGCATCCCGGACAGCGAGCTCACCCTCGGCGGGCGGAAAGCCATCGCCCGGTGGTATGAGGTCTACGGCTACGACGATGCCATGGTGCAGGAGGCCGCTGTGCAGGCCGGGCCGAAGCGCGACCTGTGGTACTGGAACAGCATCCTCAAGACCTGGAACGCCAAGGGTCTGCGCAATATCCACGATGTGCGCACTCCGGTGGCTGCTGCCGGCGCCAGCCGGAACATCCGGGTAGACCGCGAGACCCCCAGCGGCAACGACTTCCTCAAGAACGCTGCCCGCCGCCGCACCCTCAAGAAAAAGTCCGAGTGACCCCCGGCATAAGGAGACACTATGCGTACCAAAAACGAACTGTATCAGGAAGCCCTGCGCACCGTCGCCCGCCGTCGTCAGACCGCACGGGCCAAGGCGGAGGACGCCCGCGCTGAGGCCGAGGCCGCTGTCCCCGGGCTGCGCCACGCCGAAGAAGAGGTGCGGGTGCGGGGCATCCGCTGCGCACTGGCCGGTGCGGCGGGCAAGGACCGCACCGATGCCGCTGCGGCCCTCACCGATGCCCGCAAAAAGCTGGCCGACCTGCTGGCCTCCAGCGGCCGTCCCGCCGACGCACTGGAGCCGCACTTCACCTGCAGGCTCTGCGAAGACACCGGCATTGTGGACGGCCACACCTGCAGCTGCGTCCACAAGGTGATGCAGCAGCTCCGCCGGTCGGAGATCGAGGCTCTGTCCAGTCTCTCCATTTCCAGCTTCGATACCATGGAGCTGCGCTACTACCCCGCCCGGATGGACGCCTCCCTCGGCGAGCCGGTGCGGAGTTATATGTCCACCCTTCTGGACGACCTGCGCGGCTACGCCGACGAATTTGATACCACCAGCGAGAGCCTGATGCTCCTCGGCAACGCCGGTCTGGGCAAGACCCATGCCGCTCTGGCCATTGCCGGAGAGGTTCTGGAAAAGGGCTTCGACGTCATCTATGTATCCAGCCCCGACTTCTTCTCGAAGCTCGAGACCCTGCACTTCGGCTCTGACCCCGCCGGGGAGGAAGAGATGCTCCTGCGCACCGCCGCCGGGGCCGACCTGCTCATCCTCGACGACCTGGGTTCCGAGTTCAACTCCAGCTTCCTCATCAGTACCCTTTACAGCCTGCTGAACAACCGTCTGGGCGCGAAACTGCCCACCATCGTCACCACCAACATCACCGACGGCGCTCTGCTGGAAAAGCTCTACACCGAAAAGATCTCCAGCCGCCTCTCCTCTTTTGTTCCCTTCCTCTTTATGGGTGACGATATTCGGGCGCAAAAGGCAGAAGAAGCGTAAACAGGATAGAAGTCAAAGAGAGTTCTTATTCAGGAAAGGAATTTCAAATATGGGAATCGTAGTCATCGGCGCAGTTTTCGTAGACATCAAGGGCTATCCCTTCTCCACCTACATCCCCGGCGGACGGAACGCCGGCCGCATTGAACAGGTGCATGGCGGTGTGAGCCGGAACGTGGCGGAGGACATCGCCAATGTGGAGCTGCGCCCCACCTTCGTGGGTCTGGTGGACGACACCGGCATGGGTCAGGACGTCATCGATAAACTGGACAACCACAAGGTCAACACCAGGTACATCCAGAAGGTCCCCGATGGCATGGGTACCTGGCTGGCCATCTTTGACAACGACGGCGACGTCCACGCCGCCATCTCCAAGCGCCCTGACACCACCCCGCTGACCACCCTGCTGGAGGAGAAGGGCGACGAGATCTTCAAGGACTGCGACGCCATCGCCATCGAGCTGGACCTCGAGAAAGACACGGTCAAGCAGGTGCTCCGCTATGCCAGGAAATACAACAAGAAGGTCTTTGCCGCAGTCTCCAACATGAGCATCGCCATGGAGCGCCGCGACTATCTGCAGCAGATCGACTGCTTCGTCTGCAACCAGCAGGAGGCCGGTCTGCTCTTCTCGGACGACTACGAGCATCTCGCCCCCAGCCAGATGGCTCAGGTACTGGCCCGGAACGTCCACAGCGCCAACATTCCCAGCATGGTGGTGACCATGGGCGGTCAGGGTGCTGTCTACGCCCAGCATGACGGTGCCTGCGGCGTCGTACCCGCCAAGAAGGTGGACGTCATCGACACCACCGGCGCAGGCGACGCCTTCTTTGCCGGCACGGTCATCGGCCTGACCTACGGCAAGAATCTGGCCCAGTCCTGTGAGATCGGTAGCCGCCTGGCCGCGTCGGTCATCTGCATCACGGAGAATGTCTGCCCCCGCTTCCGCCCGCTGGAATTCGGGCTGGATGTGCCGGTGGTGGATTGACGCTGCCTCCCTCTGAGCACAGGAGCTTCTGCTTCTGTGCTTATCTTTTGATACGGCCTTTCGATCCCTTCGAGGGGTCTTCTGCTTCTTATTGAAAAATCGGTTGAATCCCTTCCCCGGCTGTGATACACTGGGGGTATTGAATTTGTGAAAAGAGGAAAATCCAATGAATCAAAAACAGCACAAGCGAAGCGCCTTTTCGGGCAAGATCGGCTTCGTTCTCTCCGCGGCAGGCGCGTCGGTGGGCCTCGGCAACATCTGGCGCTTCCCCTATCTTGCGGCCAAGTACGGCGGCGGCATCTTTCTGCTCATCTACATCATCCTCGCCTTCACCTTCGGCTACACCATGATCGTTGCCGAGACGGCGCTGGGCCGGATGACCAGGAAAAGCCCGGTGGGCGCATTCGCCGCCGTCCGCAAGGGCGGGCGCTCCTTCGGCGGCTGGATAAACGCCATCATCCCCATCCTCATCGTGCCCTATTACTCGGTCATTGGCGGCTGGGTCATCCGGTACCTGGCGGATTACATTGCCGGGCACGGCAAGGAGCTGGCCACGGACGGCTATTTCTCGTCGTTCATCTCCAATGGTGCTTCGGCGGAGATCTGCTTTGTCATCTTCACCATCTTCACGCTGGCGATCATCTTTGCGGGCGTCCGCAACGGCGTGGAACGGGTCTCCAAAGTCATGATGCCCATTCTGGTGGTGCTTTCCGTCATCATTGCGGGTTACTCCGTCACCCGGCCCGGGGCGCTGGCGGGTGTAAAGTATTTCCTCGTGCCCAATGTCGCCCATTTCTCCTGGATGACCGTCGTCACGGCCATGGGGCAGATGTTCTATTCCCTGTCCATCGCCATGGGCATTCTCATCACGTTCGGTTCCTACATGAAAA
>ERZ772902.2522-NODE-2522-length-10219-cov-7.625148_pt1 | contig 10219 bp, 7 predicted proteins | sample MGYA00511470_ERZ772902 | MGnify/ENA primary metagenome ERZ772902 (study PRJEB29015, sample SAMEA2737717) | human gut metagenome | biome: human gut; feature: human-associated habitat; material: faeces | place: China | collected 2012 ...
ACGATCTCGGCCTGCTCCTTGAGCTGCAGCAGCATCTGCAGCTTGGAGTCCGGCTGAAAGCCGGGCAGCACGCGGGAAGCGTGGTAATCGTCGAACAGCTTGCCGCCGAATTCCAGATACAGCTTATTGTCAAACTTCTTGATGCGATCGCGGATATGCTCAGACTGCATCGCAAGATATTTGTCGTTGTCAAATCCTATTTTCATCGTTCGTTTCCTCTCTGGTGGCCGGGCACACCATACCCGGACTTTAAAATCACGAGCATAAGTATACCACAGCCCGGGGTGGGGCGCAATGCAAAACAAAGCACGAAATACAATTCCGGCAGGATAGGTCGTTTTGGGCGGTACAGAGTTCTGTTTTTTGTTGCAGATGCCGTTTTGGGTCAGGTTTTTTGCCGGGCGGCAAGGTCTTTTTCCACCTTCCAGAAGGCCAGCAGCAAAAGCCCCGCCGCCACATAGCTGAGCGTTTCCACCCAGATATAACCGCCTGCGATCACATGGTGCACAGCGGCATTCTGGGCAGCAGTGCCCAGCGCCGTGCTGGCGCACTGGTCATAGCCGGTGCGCGCCAGCACCCCGTTGAACAGCGCACTCATCACCGAGCCGCCCGCCACGGACTGGGAACTGTACACCGACATGGTAAGTCCGTCGGTGCGGATGCCGCTGCGCATCTCCACATGGTCTACCACATCGGTCACCATGGCAAGGAGCAGACAGCAGGTAGGCGCAGAGCCGAAGCACTTGAGCGCAACACCGATGGCAACAGGGACCAGTCTGCCCTGCCCCAGCCCCGCGATCACGCCGCCCGCAGCGCCCAGCAGCAGAAACCAGCCGCACACCTTGCGCTTGCCGAACCGGTCGGTCAGCGGCACCAGCAGCACCGAGGCCAGCGCCATGGGCAGCGCACCCATCATGGTCAGCAGGGATTGGGATGCACCCCATGCACCGGCGCTGCCCAAAAAGGTGTTGTCCACCACCCACTTACAATAGTAGGTCATGGTGCTGTTTTTTAAAGAGCCGCTCCACTGGAACAAAACGCATACACCCAGGATGAGCCACCACATGGGGTCGGCAGCCACCGCCCGCAGCTGGCGGCGCAGTGAGACCCGCTGCACCGGTACAGCCTCCGGCGGGGGTGCTTCTGTCTGCCGAGCGGCTTCAAATTCATCTTCCGGCCCGTACAGGCCTTCTAGAATGCGGCGCTCCTCGGTGACGCGCTCCCGGGTAAAGGCGAACTGCAAGTAGATGGTAAGCCCGGTGAACACCGCCACACCCAGCATGGTGAAAAACCAGCGGTGGATATTTTCCCGGAGGAAAAAGGACACCAGCATGGGGAACACCATGCTGCAAGTGCCCATCACGCCCAGACCCACCATGCTGTTGATAGAGGCCAGCAACCCGCGCTGACGGCTGTCCCGGGTGGACACCGAGATCATGATGCTGCTGGCTGTGCTGTAAATGGGGGATGCAAACGAGTAGTACAGGTTGTACGCCACAGCGATCCACACCATGCGCGCAATGCCCTGAAATGGCACGATGAACATGAGCACGCTGGCAGAGGAAAAGGTAAACACCGAAAGCAGCAGCCACGGCCTTGCCTTGCCCGCCGTGGCGCGGGTGCGCTCGATCAGCTGCCCTACCAGAAGGTTTGCCGCCACGATGAGCACAGTGGACACCAGCTGCAACCGGCTGAGGAACCGCAGATCCAGCCGGAGCACATCGGTGAAGTAGCTTTGCAGGATGCTGCCGAAAATACTGCCTGAGATGGAAGCACCCATGGGACCCAGAATATAGCCGAAGAGCATTTCCGGCAGCTGGACCTTCTCGCTTTTGATCCGGGTGCGGGTGAACCGGTGGTTCCAGAAGCTTTGTCTGCGCATGGAACGGATCGTTTCCTTTCTCCCCGCAAGTGCAGGGTCTTACACATTCCTATCATTTCTATGATAGCACATTTTCCACCGCCGGGGAACTGTCCGGTGCAAAAAACATCTTTTTACCGCAGACGGTCGGAAAACGCAAAAAGGACCGCCGCAGTGTGCGGCAGTCCCCTTTGCTCTTATGAAGAACTATCCGTATGGAGAAAGAAAATGGCTTGTTACTTTGCCTCAGCAGGCTGGGGCTTTTTGATAAGGCTCAGGATCACTGCACCCAGCACACTGCCCACAGCCAGCGCCACGCAGTACAGCGCAGCGTGATCCACCACCGGGAATACAAAGATGCCGCCGTGGGGTGCGCGCAGTGCGCAGCCGAAGGTCATGGAGAGCGCACCGGCGACCGCAGAGCCTACAACGCAGCTGGGCAGAACACGCAGCGGATCGGCTGCTGCATAGGGGATAGCGCCCTCGGACACGAAGCACAAACCCATGACGTAGTTCACGATGCCGTTGCGGCGCTCGTCCGGGGTCCACTTGCGGGGGCAGAATGTGGTAGACAGGGCAATAGCGATGGGAGGCACCATGCCGCCCACCATGACGGCGGCCATCACTTCGTAGTTGCCGGAGGCAAGAGCTGCGGTGCCAAAGACGTAGGCCGCCTTGTTGACCGGGCCACCCATATCCACGCTCATCATACCGGCCACGATGGCGCCCAGCAGCACCTTGGAGCTGCCGCCCAGTGCGTTCAGCCAGTCGGTCATGGCGGTGTTGATCATGCCCATGACCGGGTTCACTGCGCACATCATCGCACCCACGATGAGAATGCCGCCCAGCGGGTAGATGAGCATGGGGCGGATACCATTCAGGCTGGCAGGCAGCTTTTCGGTGATCTTTTTGAGGAACTGCACGATGTAGCCCGCCGCAAAGCCGGCCAGCAGCGCTGCAAGGAAGCCGCCGGAGATGCCGGTGGTGCTGCCTGCGGCAAGGTCGGTGAAGTTGGTGCCGTTCATGGCCAGCACACCGCCGGCGAAGCCTACGGCCAGGCCCGGACGGTCGGCGATGGACATGGCGATGAAGCCGGCCAGAATGGGCAGCATGTAGCCAAAGGCTGCGCCGCCCACCGTCTTGAAGAAGGCGGCAACAGGGGTGTTCATGCCGAAGTTTGCGGGGTTTATGCTGTAATCATCCAGCAGGAAGGCCAGCGCGATCATGATGCCGCCGCCCACCACGAAGGGCAGCATGTGGGAAACGCCGTTCATCAGGTTCTTGTACAGGCTGCGGCCGAAGCTGTCCTTGCCGGCGGTGTCGTCCTCGGCTGCTGCACCGCCCTCAGCATGGTACACAGGCACCTCGCCGTGGGCAATTTTCTTAATGAGCTCCTCCGGCTTATGGATGCCGTCGTCCACGCGGGTGAACAGCACCGGCTTGCCGTCGAAGCGGGCGGTTTCCACCTTTTTCTCCGCTGCCACGATGATGCCGTCACAGGCGGCGATCTCGGCGCGGGTCAGGATGTTCTTTGCGCCGTCCGAGCCGTTGGTCTCCACCTTGGTGGGCAGCCCCAGCTTGTCGCCAGCCTTGGTCAGTGCCTCGGCGGCCATGTAGGTGTGGGCAATGCCGTTGACGCAGGCGGTCACAGCCAGAATGCGGTAGCCGTCCTGCGGGATGGCCTGCTGGGTAAAGCTTTCTGCGCCGAACTGTGCTTCCTCCTGCGCGTCGATGCACTCCAGAAACTCCTTGGGGGTCTTGGCGGCTTTAAGCTTTTCCACAAAGTCCTCGTTCATCAGCATCTGCATCATGCGCGCCAGCATATCCACATGCAGGCTGCCGTTTTCCGGGGCGGCAATGGCAAACAGTAAATCGGTGGTGCCGTCATCCTCGGCATTATACTGCACCGGGGTGCTCAGCCGCAGAGCGGCCAGACTGGGGCGGGTGACCACATTGGTCTTGGCGTGGGGCACGGTGATGCCGTTATCCACATAGGTAGAGCCCTCGGCCTCGCGGGCGTAGAGTGCCTTTTTGTAGGCTTCCTTGTCGGTGATGTTGCCATGGGTGGCCTGCAATTCCACCAGTCGGCTCAGGATCTCCTCCTGCGTCTGCAGCGCCTCGTCCAGCGCAATGGACTGTGCGGTAAATAACTCAGTAATGCGCATAAAACTTCCTCCTTTTTTCCTTTTATCCTATCAAAGCTGCGCCAGCAGCTCGTCGATCTTCTCCTTTGTGGCAAGCCCAAGGCTGAAGGCCGTTGCGCTGCCGCAGGCCGTGCCCAGCCGCAGCGCCTGCGCGTAACTGCCGCTTTGCAGATACCCGGCCACAAAGCCGGCCACCATGCTGTCGCCTGCGCCCACGCTGTTGACCACCTTGCCCTTGGGGCAGCCGATGCGGTGCACCTGTCCCTGTTCGTCCAGTAGCAGCGCACCGTCCCCGGCCATGCTTACCAGCACGTTGCGGGCACCCTTTTCCTGCAGGGTGCGGGCAGCGGCCACGATCTCGGCGTCACTGGTCAGCACCTTGCCCACGATCTCGCCCAGCTCATGGTTGTTGGGCTTGATGAGGAAGGGGTGGTAGGGCAGCACGTTCACCAGCAGATCGCGGGTGGCATCCACCACGGCGCGCACGCCCCTGCCCTGCAGCCGCGCCAGCAACCGTTCGTAGACGCTCTGCGGCAGGCTTGCCGGGATGCTGCCAGCCAGAATGAGGATATCCCCCTCGGTCAGCTTGTCCAGCTGGGCTTCCAGCTGCTGCAAGGCATTTTCCGGAATGGCCGGGCCTGCGCCGTTCAGCTCGGTCTCCTGCCCCGCCTTGATTTTGACGTTGATGCGGGTCATGCCGCTTTCCAGATGCACAAAGTCGGTTTTCAGCCCCTGTGCCGCCAGACCGCGCTCCAGCCATGCGCCGGTCTCACCCGCCACAAAGCCCAGCGCCACGCTCTCGCAGCCCAGCTGCGCCAGCACGCCGGACACGTTGATGCCCTTGCCGCCCAGCACGCAGTCCTCACCTTGGGCGCGGTTCACTTCGCCCACCTCCAGCGGTGCGTCCAGACGCACAACATAGTCGATGGCCGGATTAAAAGTAACAGTGTAAATCATACTTCTGCCTCCTTTACAAATGTTTGCTGCTTATACTTGGGGTTCGGGCAGCGGTTGGTCAGGATAGCACCGCCGTGCAGATCCGTGATGACCGCCGGGTAGATCTTTGCAAACTTGGCGTCGTCCACAAGGAACCAGCTTTCCCTTGCACGGCGGACTGCTGCTGCCTTTACGGCGGCTTCCTCGGGGTCCGGGGTGGTAAAGCCCGCCTCCAGCGCCACGCCGTTGGCTCCCATAAATGCCTTGGTGAAGTTATACTGCTGGATGCTGCTGACCGCCGGGGCACCCACGATGGCCTCGGTCTGGGGACGCAGCAGCCCGCCGGGCAGATACACCCGGCAGCCCTTCTGCGCCAGCAGCCGGGCGTGCGCCACGCCGTTGGTTACATAGGTAGCCTTGAGCGCCGCACCCGCCAGCACCCGCACCAGCTCCAGCGTGGTGGTGCCTGCATCGATGAACACAAAATCCTCGGCGGTGATGAGCGCTGCGGCCGCCGCGGCAATGCTGCGCTTTTCTGCCACAGCCAGTGTTTCCTTGGCTTCCATGGTAGGCTCGTCTGCCAGAAAGCGGCTGTCCGGCAGGGTGGCCCCTCCGTGCACCTTGGTCAGCCTGCCCTGCCGGTCCAGCTCGGTCAAATCGCGCCGGATGGTGGATTCGCTGGTGTGCAGCGCCTCGCACAGCTGCTGCACCGTCACGGTGCGTTTCTCGTTCAGCTGTTCTAAGATCAGTGCAAAACGTTCCTCTGCCAGCATGGTGTCTCTTCCTCTTTCCTTCCCGCGCCTGACCGTTCCTGCGTGGTATTGGCGTGTTTTGGTTGTTTGCATCTTTATTATAGCAAAAATCCCGTCAAAATCAATCAGTTCCAGTCATTTTCGTACACAAAAAATATCCTCGATTTTTGTGCACCGTTGCCAGCATCTGGGATACAAGAGTGTTTTTTCACCAAAAAAGACCACCGCACTTGTGTATGCGGTGGTCTTTTCTGCGTTTATGTGACCGGTCGTGACCGGTTTTGGTGCTCAGGCTGGTTTACCTCAGGCGTCCGAGCGGGAGTAGGCGTTCTTCATCTGGCTGCTCAGTTCAAACAGGACTTTGTCCAGCGTGTCAGCGGCCTTCTCCTGCAGCATGGCGGCAATGGCGGTGTTGGCTTCCTCCCGCAGGGCGGCGCGGCGGGCAGCGTCCGGCTCGGCAGCAAGCTTTGCGTCGTACCCGTTCACCAGGGCGCGACCGGCAGAGAGCACGGCTTCCTCGTAGCGCTCGAGGTGGAACAGGGACTTATTATAGGAGGCATCTGCCATGGCGGCGATGAGGCGGCTGGTCCAGTAGAAGTTATCGGTGGACACAGTGCCGGTGGTGTTGGCCAGATACTCCGGGGTGCGCTCCACATTGGCGTAGAAGGGCACCATGGTGTTGAAGGCGTTGGAGGCATAGGCCACCCACTCCACTGCGCGGGATTCCTCCGGCTGGTCGGGGCGCATCTGCAGCAGGGCCATAAAGTCGTTGCGGTTGATGCCGATGGAACGGTACGCGCCCTTTGCGGACTTGTCGCCGTAGCTCAGGTAGGGGTCGTAGGGGGTACCCTGATAGTGGCTGGACAGCATATACTTGATGTCCTCCGGGGTCACCTTGCGCTCCGGCACCATGCACCACGGCAGATCATCGGACATGGGGGTGTAGTCGGCGTCGGCACCCTCCCACACCCATGTGCGGGGGTTGAGGTAGCGCAGCATATACCATGCGCGGGGGGTGTTGTAAACGTGGTCGGCGTCATCGTGGCTGCCAAAGGCGTCCCGGGGGTTCAGCGCGCCGTCCAAAGAGAGGTCGAGGTGATTCTTGGCAATGAACTCCCGCAGGTCGGCAGAGCAGAGGTAGTTTTCCTGTGCGCCGAAGGCATCTTCCAGATCAAAGGTGTCGATGCCCAGCTGGTTGGGCATGACCACATACACATCGTCCGGCACGCGGCGGGCGATCCAGTGGTGACCGCCGATGGTCTCCAGCCACCAGATCTCGTTTACATCCTGAAAAGCGATGCCGTTCATCTCGTAAGTACCGTACTGCTCCAGCAGGCTGCCCAGACGCAGCACGCCCTCACGGGCAGAGTGGATATAGGGCAGCACCAGATAGACGATATCCTCCTCGCCGATGCCGCCGGGCACCTCGGGCTTTTCACCCTTGGCGGGCTGATACTCCACCAGCGGGTCTGCGCCCAGCACGCGGGGGTTGGAGGTGATGGTCTCGGTGGCGGTCATGCCCACATTGGCGGCATTGACGCCGGAAGCCGCCCAGATGCCCTTGCCCTCTACGGCGTTGGGCATGGCGGTAAACCGCAGTGCGCCCTCCGGCAGGGGGATTTCCACATGGGAGAGGACGCTGCGGTAGGTCTTGGGCAGGTCTTCCGGGTGGATCACAGTGAATTTTTTAGCGGTGAAATGGCCGGAGCCGGAGTCATCGTTGCGGGCGATCATGGTAGAGCCATCGTACGATGCTGCCTTGCCGACCAGAATGGTAGTGCAAGCCATAGGTTTTCCCTCCATATTCTATAATGTGACTCTATTGTAGAACTTTTGCGGCGGAATTGCAACCGGGAAACAAAAACCGCCGCGCTGCGTACCACGGCAGAGCGGCGGGAGATGGAATGCTATTTCAGGCCATTACTGGGCTGTCCAGTAGAAGTCCTCGCCGGGCAGCGTACCGCCCATGGCGGCAGGGTCGGCATCGTAGAGCACCTGCAGGTAGCCGGAGACGTCCGCCTTCAGTTCCTCGCCGGTCAGGCAGACGATGTTGCAGTTGGGCAGTGCCTTTTTGGCAATGGCGGCTTTTGCCACCACGCCCTGCTCCTCGCACAGAGCAGCGGTGCCGTCCAGATCGGTGTTGGCAGCGTTCACGCTCTGGGCGTAGTCTGCCAGAAAGGCAGCTACCACATCCGGGTGCTCCTCGGCGTAGGCCTTGCGCACCACAGTCACACCGGTGATCAGCTGGGTATCTGCCACCTTGTCCCACTCGGCAGTCAGGTCAAGGGCTACCCGCAGGGTGTCGTCCTTCAGCCCGGCAGCGGTCACATAGGGCTGGGGCAGCACCGCAATGGCGTCCTGCGTGCTGGCCATCTGGGCAGTCACTTCGGTGGCTTCGCTGTAATACTGGATGTCCACATCCTTGTCCGGGTCAAGGCCGTTGGCGGTAAGCAGATAGCGCAGCACATACTCCGGGGTAGTGCCCTTGCCGGTGGACAGGATGGTGCGGCCCTTGAGGTCGGCCATGCTGTGGACGGTGTCGCCCTGCTCCACCACATACAAAACGCCCAAGGTGTTCACTGCCACGGCCTGAATGCCGCCATTTGTTTTCTGGTACAGGGTCGCCGCCAGATTAGCCGGGATGGCGGCCATGTCCAGCTCGCCCTTGATGAGCAGCGGCACGATCTCATCCGCAGCGCCGTAGAGCTGCAGGTCGTAGTCCATGGCAGCAGTGCCGGCCTGCTCCATCGAGAGCAGGTTGACCAGCCCCATGGTGGTGGGGCCCTTCAGGCCCGCAATTCGCAGCGGCTCGGTGGCAGACAGCGGTGCGGCGGCCTCTTCCTCAGAAGCAGCAGCAGAGGAAGCAGCCTCGGACACCGCCGTGCTGGAAGCGGCAGAGCTTGCGCTTCCGCCGCAGGCTGCAAGGCTCAGTGCAAGGCTCAGTGCAAGGCTGAACGCCAGCAGTAAGGACAGGCATTTTTTCATGAAATACTCCTTTTCACACCCGGCACGCCCCGCTGCGGGGACGGAAACCGGTCTTTTTTTGAAAATTTTGCAAAATCATTTGCTTTGCGCGTTCCAGTTTACTATAATAGGGGTAAAAATACCGTTGCGTGTGCAACGCAATTGCAGGAGGCTGCGGAGAACACTATCTTCTCTGCGGAGTTGCGATGAATAATTATCTGCCGCTGTTACAAACCACCACGCTGTTTGCAGGGCTTTCCGCTGCGGAGCTCAGCACGCTGCTGTCCCGGCTGGGGGCAAGTGTGCGCAGCTATGGCAAGGGCGAAGCCCTTGTGCTGGCGGGGGAGCCCAGCCGCCGGGTAGGCATCGTGCTGTCCGGCGAGCTGGAGGCCTACCGCCCGGCACCGGGCGGGGCACGCATCCCCATTGCCCGGGTAGAGCCGGGCGGGGTGTTCGGGGACGTGCTGGGCGGTTCCAGCCTGTCCAGCCCGGTCACCGTGCTGGCTGCTGCCCCCTGCGAGGTGCTGCTGCTGCCCTACGAGCGGCTGCTGCTCTCGGACGGCAGCCCCGCCCACCAGCGGGTGGTGCAGAACCTTGTGCGCACCATCAGCGATAAATATTTTTCCCTCTCCCACCGCATCGACCTGCTGGTGATGAAGAGCCTGCGCGCCAAGGTGGCGGCTTATCTGCTCAGCGAGGCCGCCCGCGCCCACAGCCTGACCTTCAGCATCCCCTTCTCCCGCATCCAGCTGGCGGATTACCTCAACTGCGACCGCAGCGCCCTTTCCCGGGAGCTGAGCACCATGCAGAGGGAAGGGCTCATCGATACCTATCGCAGCAGCTTCAAGCTGCTGGAGCCGGATGCTTTGCAGCAGATGGTGCAATAAAACCCTCTCAGGCGCTTCGCGCCAGCTCCCCCGAGGGGGGAGCTTTATGCAAGTTTTTAGAACAGTCTGCCTTCTCCGGCAGAAGAGCAAGTGTTCCCCTCTGCCGAGAAAAGCTCCCCCTTTCGGGGGAGCTGGCATCGCACAGCGATGACTGAGAGGGTTATTTTATCAATAAGGAGCGATAAAGCAATGTCCAAACCTGTTCTCTGGATCGTGATCCCCTGCTACAACGAGGAGCAGGTGCTGCCCATTACAGCACCCATGTTTCTGGAAAAGATCCACAGTCTGACCGCACAGGGGCTGGTCAGCGATAAAAGCCGGGTGCTCTTTGTCAACGATGGCTCCCGCGACAAAACGTGGGAGCTGATCCAAGGCTTTGCCGCACAGGACGAGCACTATATCGGCATCTCCCAAAGCCGCAACCGCGGCCACCAGAACGCCGTGCTGGCGGGGCTGATGGAGGCGCTGCACAGCGACAGCTGCGACATTACCATCTCCATTGACTGCGACGGTCAGGACGATATCAACGCCATGGATGAGATGGTAAAAAAGTATCTGGACGGTGCCGAGGTGGTGTACGGTGTGCGCAGCCGCCGGGACACCGACACCTTCTTTAAACGGTTCACCGCCGAGGGCTTTTATCATGTGATGAACGCTCTGGGCGCGGATATCGTG
>ERZ772902.2530-NODE-2530-length-10187-cov-2.422621_pt1 | contig 10187 bp, 4 predicted proteins | sample MGYA00511470_ERZ772902 | MGnify/ENA primary metagenome ERZ772902 (study PRJEB29015, sample SAMEA2737717) | human gut metagenome | biome: human gut; feature: human-associated habitat; material: faeces | place: China | collected 2012 ...
CGCGTCAGCAACTGATAAATACGGCGAAGATGCCGTTTATTTTCAAACATATTGCGGTAATGCCTGATGTACATCTGGGTAAAGGTTCCACCATTGGTAGCGTGATCCCAACCAAAGGGGCGATTATTCCGGCGGCGGTGGGGGTAGATATCGGTTGTGGAATGAACGCGCTGCGTACCGCGTTAACGGCGGCAGACCTGCCGGAAAACCTGGCGGAGCTGCGTCAGGCGATTGAAGCTGCCGTGCCGCACGGGCGTACTACCGGACGTTGTAAACGTGATAAAGGCGCATGGGAAAATCCGCCTGTTAACGTCGATGCGAAATGGGCTGAGCTGGAAGCCGGTTATCAGTGGTTAACGCAAAAATATCCCCGTTTCCTTAACACTAACAACTATAAACACCTGGGAACGCTGGGAACGGGTAACCACTTTATTGAAATCTGCCTTGATGAGTCGGACCAGGTGTGGATTATGCTGCACTCCGGTTCACGCGGAATTGGTAACGCCATCGGAACTTATTTTATCGATCTGGCGCAAAAAGAGATGCAGGAAACACTTGAAACGTTGCCGTCGCGTGATCTGGCGTACTTTATGGAAGGTACGGAATACTTTGACGATTACCTGAAAGCGGTGGCCTGGGCGCAGCTTTTTGCCAGCCTTAACCGCGATGCGATGATGGAAAACGTGGTAACGGCGTTGCAGAGCATTACGCAGAAAACGGTAAGGCAGCCGCAAACGCTGGCGATGGAAGAGATCAACTGTCACCACAACTATGTGCAAAAAGAACAGCACTTTGGTGAAGAGATCTACGTGACGCGTAAAGGCGCGGTGTCTGCGCGTGCTGGTCAATATGGAATTATTCCAGGGTCGATGGGAGCGAAAAGCTTTATCGTCCGTGGGCTGGGAAATGTAGAGTCGTTCTGTTCGTGCAGCCACGGTGCCGGGCGGGTAATGAGCCGTACTAAAGCGAAAAAACTGTTCAGCGTGGAAGATCAAATTCGTGCCACCGCGCATGTGGAATGCCGTAAAGATGCCGAAGTGATCGACGAAATCCCGATGGCGTATAAAGATATCGACGCGGTGATGGCGGCACAAAGCGATCTGGTGGAAGTTATCTACACCCTGCGTCAGGTGGTGTGTGTAAAAGGATAAATGATGAAAAGGATGATTGCGCTGGATGGCGCACAGGGCGAAGGCGGCGGGCAGATCCTGCGCTCGGCGCTGAGCCTGTCGATGATAACTGGCCAGCCATTTACCATCACTGGCATTCGTGCCGGGCGGGCGAAACCGGGGCTGTTGCGCCAGCATCTGACCGCGGTTAAGGCGGCGACGGAAATTTGCCGAGCAACGGTGGAAGGCGCGGAGCTGGGGTCGCAGCGTCTGGTCTTCCGGCCTGGCACCGTGCGCGGCGGCGATTACCGCTTTGCTATCGGTAGCGCCGGAAGCAGCACGCTGGTGCTGCAAACGGTGCTGCCCGCGCTGTGGTTTGCTGACGGGCCTTCGCGTGTTGAAGTGAGCGGCGGCACCGATAACCCGTCGGCACCGCCTGCGGATTTTATCCGCCGGGTGCTGGAGCCGCTGCTGGCGAAAATGGGCATTCATCAGCAAACCACATTATTACGCCACGGTTTTTATCCTGCCGGAGGCGGGGTGGTGGCGACGGAAGTCTCGCCCGTGGCATCGTTTAACACTTTGCAACTTGGCGAGCGCGGGAACATTGTGCAGATGCGTGGAGAGGTGCTGTTAGCTGGCGTGCCGAGGCATGTCGCTGAGCGTGAAATCGCTACGCTGGTGGGTAGTTTTTCCCTGCATGAGAAGAATATTCATAACCTGCCGCGTGACCAGGGACCGGGTAATACCGTCTCGCTTGAAGTCGAAAGTGAAAATATCACCGAACGCTTTTTTATCGTCGGTGAAAAGCGCGTCAGCGCCGAGGTGGTCGCCGCGCAGTTGGTGAAAGAGGTGAAACGCTACCTGGCAAGCCCGGCGGCGGTGGGGGAATATCTCGCCGACCAGTTGGTGCTACCGATGGCGCTGGCGGGCGCGGGAGAATTTACGGTCGCCCATCCCTCATGCCATCTGCTGACCAATATCGCGGTGGTGGAGCGTTTCTTGCCAGTGCGGTTTGGTCTGGTGGAGGCTGATGGCGTAACGCGGGTGAGCATTGAATGATATAAAGATGTAAGCCGGATCCGACGTATTATCCGGCTAAACTCACACCCCATATCCCATCATCTTCAGCAGTTTCTGCGCGTGTTGTACCGCGGCCTGACGGTGGGCGACACCGAGTTTTTGGTACAGATTGCGGATATGCGTTTTGATGGTGGTTGCCGCCACTTCCAGCTCGCCTGCAATTTGCTCGTTGCTGTAACCGGAGTAAATCAGCCCCAGGACCTGCCATTCACGTTGGGTCAGCGGGCTGGTGCGGATCAGTTCTGGCACTTCCGGATGATTTAGCAGACGTTCAACGAAATTCTCATCGAAATGGGCGAATTTATGCCGATGATGTTGATTGATTTCTCGCAGAATACGCTGCGCACGATGCTGTTCCAGTTCCGGCAGCGTATTAAGCTGAATCAACTGGCGCAGTTGTTGCGCCATCGCTTCGCCTTCGATGACAAAATGACTGATAAATCCGGTGCGATTCGCCAGTTTTAATGCGTCCAGCAACACACGCTGGGCGTCACTTTTACGTCCGGCCTGCCAGTACAGTTGATTAAGCAGCAACAGGTTACGGTTGAGATCGCTCATCAACCGCAGACTGCGGGCATTTTCATTGAGTTCTTCGAGAACAATTTCCGCAGGTTCAAACTCGCCCAGCAAGATTTGTGCGCGGGCAATGTTGCGCCATTGACCTTGCAGGAAGTGGTTGTTCGCAAACTCCGGTTTAGCCGTATGACGCAACCAGTTGGCAGCGGCGGCTTTATCGCCGGTCATTTGCCAGTAAATCACCCGGACTTTGTTGGCGTTAGAGATCCAGTCGCTGTGATATTTGCCATTTCCCAGCAGGTTTTCCAGACGGTTCAGCTGGCTACGGGCGTTATCTAAATCACCACGGGCCAGCGAGCATTGAATCAACATTGCCAGGCACTGAAGCTGTTGCTGTGGCTGATAAGACGACAAGACTTCAATCCCGCTACGCGCCGACGCTTCGGCTTCATCCAGCCGCGCCCAGGCCCATAACAGCTGCGCACGAATGCGCACCAGAAACTCATGCATTGGCAGCTGTTCCAGATGCTGCTCGTTGATCAGCTGGAACGCTTTTTCCTGCGTTTCCCACGCGGTTTGCAGGAATCCCTGAGCAAACAGAATTTCACTTTGCTGGATTAAACTCCATAAGGCGTAGTGCCAGACATCGTGCTGGCGTGCCATCTGTTCGGTTTGCTGCATTAACGCCAGTGAGCGGGTCAATTCGCCTTTGCAGTGCAACACTTCACCCAGCACCGAGGTTGCCACAATGCGGCTATAGAACCAGCCCGGAGGCAGTTCTTCCAGTGCCAGTTTTGCCAGCCGTTCCGCTTCATCCGGGTTACCATCGTTAATAGCCACCTGGGCGCGCAGAGCGTTAAATTCTGCGTGCATGGTGCCTTCTCTGATGTCCTTGATTTCATGTTCAGCGCGGGCCAGCAGGGTGTTAACTTCGCCGTAGCGATGCTGGCTTTGCATCAGCCACGCCTGCAATAACACCAACTGCGGATTTTCCAGCAAACTGTCCCACGGCAGGGCCTTAAGCGACTCTTCCAGCAGCGACAGTTCGCTATGGTTGAACAGACTCCACGCGTGATTAAGCAGAATATCGCGCAGCATCAGCGCATCGCCTGCCGCCAGCGCATGATGAATCGCTTCGCTGGGGAATCCCTGGGCCATCCAGCTTTCTGCGGCGGCACGGTGGATTTCCGGCAGCTCCGCCGCCAGTTCCCACTGGCAGCGCTGGCGCAGGAAGTTACCAAACAGTGGGTGATAGCAAAACCACTCGCCGGTATCATCCATCCGCTGTAAAAACAGCCCCTGACGCTCAATCTCTTCGAGGCGCATTTGCCCGTTTTCTTCGCCGGTCACACGGTTGATGAGTGCATCGTTCATTGAGCGCAAAATGGCGCTTTTCAACAGAAAATGGCGCGTTGCGAGATCGACGTTATCCAAAACCTCATCGACCAGATAATCCGAAAGATGGCTGGCATTGATTCCCGCCAGGCGGCGTGCCGACTTATGGGCTGAGTGGGTATTCTGCCGGGCGGAGAGGGCGATTAGCTGCAGTGCCGTCGCCCAACCGGAAACGTCATCACAAATCCGACTGCTTTCTGCGGCTTCAATCGGCGATGACAGACGGCAATCAAAAAACTGCTTCGCTTCCTGATGGGTAAATGCCAGTTGCTGACTGCCAATTTCCAGCAGTTGGTCACGAACACGCAGATTGGCAATGCCCAGTTGCGGAAGGTTGCGTGACAACACCACCAGGGTGAGATTTTCTGGTTGATGGCGAATAAAGAAGCGCATTGACTCGTGGATCACTGGATTAGTGATCAGATGATAGTCATCGATGACCAGATAAAGTGGGCTATGCCTTTCCGCCAGCTCAATGAAAAGCTGGGCGAAGAGTGACGTCAGGCTGGCATATTGCCGTTTTTGCGCCATTGTCTCACATATCGCACAGTGACCGTTGGTTGCCTGCTGCACGGCGGCAATGAGATAGCTGGCGAAACGCTCTTGCTGGTTATCACCTTCATCCAGCGAGTACCAGCCGATATCGTTTTTGCCTGCCGCCCACTGGGAAATGAGCGTGGTCTTTCCGTAGCCCGCAGGACTTGTGATCAGCGCCAGCCGGAAGTTGTTCGCGCCGGAAAGTTTAGCCAGCAGGCGCTCACGAACCACGGTATGGTCGAGTCGAACCGGACGACTTAATTTTGACGGAATCAGCATAGTTAATCACTTCACTGTGGAATATGAGGAAATATTATTTTTTTTGCGCTTCGTAATTAATGGTTATAAGGTCGGCCAGAAACCTTTCTAATGCAAGCGATGACGTTTTTTTATGTGTCTGAATTTGCACTCTGTCACAATTCCAAATCTTTATTAATGACTCACCTAAAACGACGCTGATCCAGCGTGAATACTGGGTTGTACGGTATTTTCCTTATGTTCATCAGTTTCATTTAAGCAAGGGTTTCTTCTTTATCCCTGATGAAAGTGCCATCTAAAAAGATGATCTTAATAAATCTATTAAGAATGAGATGGAGCACACTTGATATTTTACTTATGAAACTGTTTCACTCCTTTACTTAATTTATAGAGTTACCTTCCGCTTTTTGAAAATACGCAACGGCCATTTTTTGCACTTAGATACAGATTTTCTGCGCTGTATGGCATTGATTTGCTGCTAATCCTGTGGTTTGCACTAGCTTTAAGTGGTCGAGATCACATTTCCTTGCTCATCCCCGCAACTCCTCCCTGCCTAATCCCCCGCAGGATGAGGAAGGTCAACATCGAGCCTGGCAAACTAGCGATAACGTTGTGTTGAAAATCTAAGAAAAGTGGAACTCCTATGTCACAACCTATTTTTAACGATAAGCAATTTCAGGAAGCGCTTTCACGTCAGTGGCAGCGTTATGGCTTAAATTCTGCGGCTGAAATGACCCCTCGTCAGTGGTGGCTGGCAGTGAGCGAAGCACTGGCCGAAATGCTGCGTGCTCAGCAATTTGCCAAACCGGTGGCGAATCAGCGGCATGTTAACTACATCTCAATGGAGTTTTTGATTGGTCGCCTGACGGGCAACAATCTGTTGAATCTCGGCTGGTATCAGGATGTACAGGATTCGTTGAAGGCTTATGACATCAACCTGACTGACTTGCTGGAAGAAGAGATCGACCCGGCGCTGGGTAACGGTGGTCTGGGACGTCTGGCGGCGTGCTTCCTCGACTCAATGGCAACTGTCGGGCAGTCAGCTACTGGCTACGGCCTTAATTATCAATATGGCTTGTTCCGCCAGTCATTTGTCGATGGCAAACAGGTTGAAGCGCCGGATGACTGGCATCGTGGTAACTATCCGTGGTTCCGCCACAATGAAGCACTGGATGTGCAGGTAGGGATTGGCGGTAAAGTGACGAAAGACGGACGCTGGGAGCCGGAATTTACCATTACTGGTCAAGCGTGGGATCTCCCCGTTGTCGGCTATCGTAATGGCGTGGCGCAGCCACTGCGTCTGTGGCAGGCGACGCATGCGCATCCGTTTGATCTGACTAAATTTAACGATGGTGATTTCCTGCGTGCCGAACAGCAGGGCATCAACGCGGAAAAACTGACCAAAGTTCTCTATCCAAACGACAACCATACTGCCGGTAAAAAGCTGCGCCTGATGCAGCAATACTTCCAGTGTGCCTGTTCGGTAGCGGATATTTTGCGTCGCCATCATCTGGCGGGGCGTAAATTGCACGAACTGGCGGATTACGAAGTTATTCAGCTGAACGATACCCACCCAACTATCGCGATTCCAGAACTGCTGCGCGTGCTGATCGATGAGCACCAGATGAGCTGGGATGACGCCTGGGCTATCACCAGTAAAACTTTCGCTTACACCAACCATACCCTGATGCCAGAAGCGCTGGAACGCTGGGATGTGAAACTGGTGAAAGGCTTACTGCCGCGCCACATGCAGATTATTAACGAAATTAATACACGCTTTAAAACGCTGGTGGAGAAAACCTGGCCGGGCGATGAAAAAGTGTGGGCCAAACTGGCGGTGGTGCACGACAAACAAGTGCATATGGCGAACCTGTGTGTGGTTGGCGGTTTCGCGGTAAACGGTGTTGCGGCGCTGCACTCGGATCTGGTGGTGAAAGATCTGTTCCCGGAATATCACCAGCTATGGCCGAACAAATTCCATAACGTCACCAACGGTATTACCCCACGTCGCTGGATCAAACAGTGCAACCCGGCACTGGCGGCTCTGTTGGATAAATCACTGAAAAAAGAGTGGGCTAACGATCTCGATCAACTGATCAATCTGGAAAAATTCGCTGATGATGCGAAATTCCGTCAGCAATATCGCGAGATCAAGCAGGCGAATAAAGTCCGTCTGGCAGAGTTTGTGAAAGTTCGTACCGGTATTGAGATCAATCCACAGGCGATTTTCGATATTCAGATCAAACGTCTGCATGAGTACAAACGCCAGCACCTGAATCTGCTGCATATTCTGGCGTTGTACAAAGAAATTCGTGAAAACCCGCAGGCTGATCGCGTACCGCGCGTCTTCCTCTTTGGCGCGAAAGCGGCACCGGGCTACTACCTGGCGAAGAACATTATCTTTGCGATCAACAAAGTGGCTGACGTGATCAACAACGATCCGCAGGTTGGCGACAAATTGAAGGTGGTGTTCCTGCCGGATTATTGTGTTTCGGCGGCGGAAAAACTGATCCCGGCGGCGGATATCTCCGAACAAATTTCGACGGCAGGTAAAGAAGCTTCCGGTACCGGCAATATGAAACTGGCGCTCAATGGTGCGCTTACTGTCGGTACGCTGGATGGTGCGAACGTTGAAATCGCTGAGAAAGTTGGTGAAGAAAATATCTTTATTTTTGGTCATACCGTGGAACAAGTGAAGGCAATTCTGGCCAAAGGCTACGACCCGGTGAAATGGCGGAAGAAAGATAAGGTGCTGGACGCAGTATTGAAAGAGCTGGAAAGCGGTAAATACAGCGACGGCGATAAGCATGCCTTCGATCAGATGCTGCACAGTATCGGCAAACAGGGCGGCGATCCGTATCTGGTGATGGCGGATTTCGCCGCTTATGTAGAGGCACAAAAGCAGGTGGATGTGCTGTACCGCGACCAGGAGGCCTGGACTCGCGCGGCGATCCTCAATACCGCCCGCTGCGGTATGTTTAGCTCGGATCGCTCTATTCGCGATTATCAGGCTCGTATCTGGCAGGCAAAACGCTAAGGAAGCTCGATGGAAAGCAAACGTCTGGATAATGCCGCGCTGGCGGCGGGGATCAGCCCCAATTACATCAATGCCCACGGTAAACCGCAGTCGATTAGCGCCGAAACCAAACGGCGTTTGCTTGACGCGATGCATCAACGTACCGCCACGAAAGTGGCGGTAACGCCAGTCCCGAATGTCATGGTCTATACCAGCGGCAAAAAAATGCCGATGGCGGTGGAGGGCAGCGGCGAATATAGCTGGCTGCTGACCACCGAAGAAGGAACGCAGTACAAAGGCCATGTAACGGGGGGCAAAGCGTTCAATCTACCGACGAAGCTGCCGGAAGGTTATCACACGCTGACAGTCACCCAGGACGACCAGCGCGCGCATTGCCGGGTGATTGTCGCCCCGAAACGCTGTTACGAACCGCAGGCGTTGCTGAACAAACAAAAGCTGTGGGGTGCCTGCGTTCAGCTTTATACACTGCGATCGGAAAAAAACTGGGGTATTGGGGATTTTGGCGATCTCAAAGCGATGCTGGTGGATGTGGCAAAACGTGGCGGGTCGTTCATCGGTCTGAACCCGATTCATGCGCTCTATCCGGCAAATCCGGAAAGTGCCAGCCCGTATAGCCCGTCTTCTCGCCGTTGGCTGAATGTGATTTATATCGACGTTAACGCCGTTGAAGATTTCCATCTTAGCGAAGAGGCTCAGGCCTGGTGGAAGTTGCCGACCATGCAACAGACGCTGCAACAGGCGCGGGATGCCGACTGGGTCGATTACTCCACGGTTACCGCCCTAAAAATGACAGCATTACGAATGGCGTGGAAAGGTTTCGCGCAACGTGATGATGAACAGATGGCCGCGTTTCGCCAGTTTGTTGCAGAGCAAGGCGACAGCCTGTTCTGGCAGGCGGCGTTTGACGCACTACATGCCCAGCAAGTGAAAGAGGACGAAATGCGCTGGGGCTGGCCTGCATGGCCAGAGATGTATCAGAACGTGGATTCACCAGAAGTGCGCCAGTTCTGCGAAGAACATCGTGATGACGTCGATTTTTATCTCTGGTTGCAGTGGCTGGCTTACAGCCAGTTTGCCGCCTGCTGGGAGATAAGCCAGGACTATGAAATGCCGATTGGCTTGTATCGTGATCTGGCCGTTGGTGTAGCAGAAGGTGGGGCAGAAACCTGGTGCGACCGTGAACTGTATTGCCTGAAAGCGTCGGTTGGCGCGCCGCCGGATATCCTCGGCCCGTTGGGGCAGAACTGGGGATTGCCGCCAATGGACCCGCATATCATCACCGCGCGTGCCTATGAACCGTTTATCGAGCTGTTGCGTGCCAATATGCAAAACTGCGGCGCATTACGAATTGACCATGTGATGTCGATGCTGCGTTTGTGGTGGATACCGTATGGCGAGACGGCAGATCAGGGGGCATATGTTCACTATCCGGTGGATGATCTGCTCTCGATTCTGGCACTCGAAAGTAAGCGTCATCGCTGTATGGTGATTGGTGAAGATCTCGGTACCGTACCGGTAGAGATTGTCGGTAAGCTGCGCGGTGCCGGTTATCGGGTTTATACGTCGCCATCCACGCCAGTGCAGGGTAAAATTACCCGTATTCTGGTTGGGCCGGATGCCTCGAAAGATAAGCTGAAAGGTTCGCTGGGTGAGTTGAAGCAACTTTCTGGCTTAAGCGGCGTGGTAATGGGTTATACACCGAATTAATATGGTCTTGCCTGATGCGATACTAACGCGTCTTATCTGGTACAGATAAGGCGTTCACGCCGCATCCGACACGCATTGCCCGATGCCGCAAAGGCATAAAAAGTCGATGGCGTTGAATATTTTTTCAGCGCCATTTTTATTGATGCGTGGGAAGGAAATCCCTACGCAAACGTTTTCTTTTTCTGTTAGAATGCGCCCCGAACAGGATGACAGGGCGTAAAATCGTGGGACACATATGGTCTGGATTGATTACGCCATAATCGCGGTGATTGCTTTTTCCTCTCTGGTTAGCCTGATCCGCGGCTTTGTTCGTGAAGCGTTATCGCTGGTGACATGGGGTTGTGCTTTCTTTGTTGCCAGTCATTACTACACTTACCTGTCAGTCTGGTTTACGGGCTTTGAAGACGAACTGGTTCGAAATGGGATTGCCATCGCGGTACTGTTTATCGCTACCCTGATCGTTGGTGCTATCGTGAACTTCGTGATAGGCCAGTTGGTGGAGAAAACGGGGTTGTCAGGCACCGATCGGGTGTTGGGCGTCTGTT
>ERZ772902.2544-NODE-2544-length-10136-cov-4.711041_pt1 | contig 10136 bp, 7 predicted proteins | sample MGYA00511470_ERZ772902 | MGnify/ENA primary metagenome ERZ772902 (study PRJEB29015, sample SAMEA2737717) | human gut metagenome | biome: human gut; feature: human-associated habitat; material: faeces | place: China | collected 2012 ...
CTTCCAGCACGCTCTTGATCATGTGGGTGGTGGTGGTCTTGCCCTTGGTGCCGGTCACGCCGATCATGGTCATCTGGCGGGAGGGGTTGCCGAACAGATTGGCGCTCATTTTTGCCATGGCGTAGCGGCTGCTCTCCACCTTGATGACATTGACGTCCGGCATGGCCGAGAGGTCGATATCGTGCTGGATGACCAGCGTATTGACGCCCTTTGCCACGCAGTCGGCGGCAAGATCATGGCTGTCCCGCTGGGTGCCCACGATACAGACGAACAGCAGGCCGGGCGCGGCTTTGCGGCTGTCATAGATGATATCCTCGATTTCGGTCTCCAGGGTGCCCTGCACGAGGGTAAAGGGCACATCCTCCATCAGTTGTTCCAGTTTCATAAGTAACACACTCCTCATCCCTGATTGGTGGTTTCCTGATTTGCTGCTTCTTCCGTCGGCGGAGTTTCCGCTCCGGCCGCAGGGGCGGCCTCCGGCGCTGCCGACGTCTCCGCGGAGAGCTCAGCATCCGCCGGGGGATCTGCCTCAGCGGCGTCCGGATTTTCCACCGGTGTTTCCTCCGGTGTGGAAACTTCCGGCACGAGATAGCCCGAGGGCAGGGTAGGTTCGCCCTGCGCAAAGCGGAATTTCCGGGTGCTGGACGCGCTCAGGTGGCTCAGGTCCAGCAGACCGGTATCGGTGGCGGCGCAGCCCTTGCCGTCCTGGTTGAGCAGGACATACTGGGCCAGCTTGAGCTTGTAATCCAGCTCATTCAGCGTGCCCAGCAGGACGCTGATGCGGTCCTGATACAAAAAAGCCATTTCCTCGGTGTCCGCAAACTCCATGCGGGTGGCGTCGCCCAGCATCCCGTAGCTGTCCAGTGCGGACATCAGCGTGTTGAGCGATTCCAGCCGTTGGTCGGTCTCCGCCTCTGTTTCCGAAGAAGCCGCGCTGTCGGCACTCTCTGAAGCGGCCGCACTGCTGGCGGCGGGGGCCGCGGCAAAGTCCAGCTGTTCGCCGGGCGTGGTAGACACCGGCTCCCCGCCGTAAAGGGTGGCAAGGCCCGCTGGCTGGGCGGCATCCTTGGACAAGATCTTCAGGCTGGCCGAGAGGGTCAGCCAGCCGCCCTCCACCTGCATGGCGTAGGTGGGCCGGGCTTCTGTCACCTGGACCACCACGGTGCCGGGGTACTGCCGCTCCACATGGATGAACTCCAGCATGGGGAAAGCTTTTTCCAGCTCCTTGGATTTCTGGCCCGGGTCAAAGCTGAAGATGTTCTCTTCGGTGTGGACGCCCAGCGCCTGCAAGATCTGCTCGCTGGCGTAGCCGCCCACCTCGGCCACCTGCGTGCCGTCCGCCGTCTGCACCTGAATGGCGCTGATGCGGAACAGCATGGTCACCGTGAGATACATGCCGATCCCGATGACGCACAGCAGCAGCCCAAATGTTGCCAGACGGCGGAGCCTCCGCCGCCGACGGATGGCGGCACGGGTCAGGCGGCGTTTTTTGCGGCCTTCCCGGCGCTGTGCGTCCCGCTGCGGAGCGGGGCGCAGCTTCTGGTTTTTATTGTACCCCTGTCCCTGCTGCTGCAGGCGGGCGGCAGACCGGCTGTTCTGCGCAGGCCGGCCGTTCCGGTTCGCAGGACGCTGGGCCGGGCGGCGGTTCTGCCCGCTGCTGCTGCGGGGCCGCTGCGCGGTGCTCCTCTGCCCGGCAGGGCGGCGGGCGGCGCTGCCGGTGTCCCGCACCGGGCGCGGCTGGGTGGGGAACTCGATGCTGTTGTCGGTCCGGGTGCGCCGCACCGTACCGTTGGCCGTGCGGGCCGGCGGGCGGCTCAGCGGCTCCCCGTTGAAGCCATAGCGGCTGGTATCGCTTGCCCCGTCGTTCGGGGGCGTGGTTCTCTGCGAAGACCCAGAGGAACGCAGCGAATCCCGGTTCTGGCCATAGGGACGCCCGTTATTGCCGTATTGCTGCATTGTCTGCACCTTCTTTCCGGTTTCTTTCTACGTTCAGGCCTTCTTCACAAGCTCCAGCAGGGCTGCTGCAATGCGGTCCAGGCTGTCGTCCACCGACAGGCTGCGGGCATTGCGGCCCATCTCGGCCAGCTTGCCGGGCTGGGTCAGCATCTCCGAGACGGTCTGCACCAGCTTTTCGCCGGTCAGGTCTTTTTCTTCGATGACCACAGCGGCCCCGGCCTTCTGCAGCTCCATGGCGTTGTAGTACTGGTGGTTCTCGGCCACATTGGGGCTGGGGATGAGCACGGCGGCACGGCCCACAGCCTCCAGCTCAGCCAGCGTCAGGGCACCGGCACGGCTGATGACCAGGTCTGCTGCTGCCAGCAGCTCCGGCATGTTGTTGATGTATTCCTTCACCACAAGGCTGTCGCCCTCAGCAAAGCCCTTCTGCTGTTCCAGGTCCTTGAACAGCTGCACACCGTACTGGCCGGTGGCGTGCAGGTGCAGCACCGGCTTGTGCTCGTGCTGCTCCCAGGCGCACAGGTCACCCACCACTTCATTGACCCGGCGGGCACCCAGGCTGCCGCCGAAGGAAAGGATGACCGTGCGGTCCCCTGCCCCCAGCTGGGCGCGGATGGCGTCGCGGTTCTTTGCCTGGGTGAACACCTCCGGGCGCACCGGGTTGCCCACCACGATGGTCTTTTGCGGCGCACCCAGCTTTTCCACAGCGGCGGGCACCGCGGCAAACACGATGTCCACATCCGGGGCCAACAGCTTGTTGGTCACACCGGGGAAGGCGTTCTGCTCATGCAGCGCGGTGTGGATGCCCATCTTTGCGGCGCAGCGCACCACCGGGCCGGACACATAGCCGCCGCAGCCGATGACCAGGTCCGGCCGGACCTCCTTCATGATGGCCTTGGCCTTGGGGCCGGAGAGAGCCAGATTCCACAGGGTGACGATATTTCGTTTGATGTTGTGCAGCGACAGCTTGCGCTGAAAGCCGGTGATCTCGATGTGGTGGAAGGGGTAGCCCGCCTGGGTCACCAGACGGTACTCCATGCCCTCCTTGCGGCCGGCAAAGTGGATCTCGGCGGTGGGGTCTGCTTTTTTCAGGGCACCTGCAATGGCAAGTGCGGGGTTGATATGGCCGGCCGTACCGCCGGCAGCGATCAGAACACGCATGGTGATTCCTCCTGTTTGTCGTTACTGTTCTGCCCGGGCCGCCCGTGCGTCGGCCAGAACGATGGTCTTTTCTCTGCGGGCAGCTTCCTGCTCGGCCTTTGCGGCCTCGTGCTGGGCGCGCAGCGCTTCCCGCTGCTGGGCCGCCCGCTCGCCGTTGCGGCCGATGTTCACCATCACGCCCATCTCGGCCAGCAGCAGGATCAGGCTGGTGCCGCCCGACGAGAAGAAGGGCAGGCTGATGCCGGTGTTGGGCAGGGTGTTGGTGACCACCGCGATGTTGCAGAACACCTGCCAGGCGATCTGTGCCATGATGCCGATGCCCACCATCGTGCAGTAGAGGTTTTCGGCCCGGTAGGCGATCCACAGTCCCTGCACGATGAACAGCACAAACAGCACGATGATGAGCACCGCGCCCACAAAGCCCAGCTCCTCACACACCACGCTGAAGATGAAGTCGTTGGTGCTCTCGGGCAGCCAGAGCTGTTTTTCCACACTGTTGCCCAGCCCCAGGCCGGTCAGCCCGCCGGAACCGATGGCGTACAGGCTCTGCAGGGTCTGGTCGGTCATCTTGCTCAGGTCGTGGGTCCAGCCGTCCAGACGGCTCTGTAAGTACGGGATGGAGTCGATGTGCTCCAGCACGGTGCGGAGCAGCAGCATAGCGGACGCGCCGCCCGCCCAGGTGATGATGCCGCCGCTGCCGCCCAGCAGCAGGATGGTGCCGCAGATGGCCGTCGTCAGGACGATGCCGGACATATGCGGCTCAAGCATGAGCAGGATAACCACCGGGATGAGGGGCAGCAGCGGGACGATGAGTTCCCGCACGATGCGCTGATAGAGCCACTGGCCTGCCGGGACGCGCCGCCCGGAGGCGGGGTCCAGCTTTTCCAGATGGGGCGCTTTCGCGGCCAGATGGGCCGTGAGCAGTATCATCTCGAACTTTGCGATCTCCGATACCTGAATGGTAAAGCCGATGCGCAGCCAGCGGCGGCAGCCGTTGAGGGGCGCACTGAACAGCACCGCAATGAGCATCACGATGCAGACGACATAGCCCGGCCAGACCATCCTGCGCAGAAAGCGGTGGTCGATGCGGGAGAAGAGCAGCATGACCGCGAGACCCAGACCCAGGCAGAACACCTGCGACTTGATGTAGTAAAAGCTGTCGCCCATCCGTAGGTAGCCCGTGGTGTAGCTGGCACTGAACAGCATGATGAGTCCGAACACGATGATGACTGCCAGCGTCGCCAGCCAGTTGATGAGCACCTGCGGCCAGGGGCCGGGGCTCGACAAGATGGCAAAAGACTCAGACTTTTTTCTCCGGATGGTCGCCATCCGCATTCCCTCCTTATCGGGTCCCGGCTCAGCTGGCCCGCGCCGCCTGCAAGGTCAGCGCAAGGCCCAGCATTGCCAGGACTCCAAAAATATAAAAGATATTCACCGGGTCAAAGCCCCGCTTTTCCAGCCAGCGGTGGAGCGGTGCGGTGCCGAACAGCTGCCGCCGCCCGCCGGAGGCCTTCCAGACGATGATCTGCAGAGCCACCATGCCGCCCTCCAGCCAGTAGGGCAGAGCCAGCGGGAGCGCCAGCCCGGGCCAGCCGACGCTCAGCGGCACACAGCCCAGCGCACCTGCTAAAAACTGGCATCCCACTGCACCGGGGCGGAGCTTTGCGGGGTAGAAATTCCAGAGCAGGAAGGCCATCAATGCCCCGGCCAGCGCCGCCGGGAGGACGCCCAGCGGGAACCAGCCCAGGAGGGTCATAGCCGTCATGAGACCCAGCATGGCGATGAAGGCGCAGCCGCAGACCGTGCCGTCCATGCCGTCGGCCGTGCGGGCGCTCTCGGCCAGCGCCACTAAAATCGCCAACCAGACCACCGGGGCCAGCGGCCCGAGGTTGCAGTAGCCGACGCCCGGCACTGCCAACCCGTCGGGCAGGCAGTGGTTCAGCCCCAGCAGGGCCAGCACCAGCGTGCCGGAGGCCGCTTCCAGTGCCAGCCGCACCGGGCGGCGCAGCCCCAGCGGCGACCGATGCCGCAGTCGGACCACATCGTCCGCGAGGCCCACGGCCCCGAAGCAGAGCGCCCCGAACAGGGCGATGAGCAGCCGTGTGGTCAGCAGGCTCTCGGTCCCCAGCAGCTCCGGCTGGGCGACACAGGCCGCTGTCCAGCCGACGCCTACCGCCGCCAGCGTCCCCACCATCAGGCAGAGCCCGCCCATCGTGGGCGGCTCATTTTCCTCCTGCTGGACGCGGAATGCCCGCAGCAGCGGCGCCATCAAATTCCCGAGCGCCGCCGTGAGGACGAACCCCAGCGTTGAGGCGACGATCAAGGCAAAACGAATCATAATAACGATACTCCAAGTATTTTACTTTGCGCAGACGGGATAAAACAGGGCCAGCGCCTTTTCCAGTGCCATGCCCCGGCTGGCCTTCACCAGCAGAGCGTCGCCCGGCTCCATCCGGGTCAGCAGAGCGTCTGCGGCCTGCTGGTAATCCTCGGCGTGGACGACGTCGGCGAGGCCCGCGTCCTTTGCAGCCTTTGCCGTCCGTGCGGCCTCGGGGCCGTAGGTGACAAGAGCGGTCAGCCCGGCCTCTGCGGCCTGACGGCCCAGCTCTTCATGAGCGGGCACGCTCATCCCGCCCAGTTCCAGCATATCGCCCAGCAGAGCGAAGCGGCGCTTGCAGGGGTACTCTTTGAACATCGCCAGCGCAGCCTTCATGCTGTCGGGGTTGGCGTTGTAGCAGTCCTCGATGACGTCCATGCTGCCTGCGTGGACGACCTTCTGGCGCATACCGGTCTGCTCGAAATCGGCCAGACCCGCGATGACGCCCTCGGGCGCGAGGCCCAGACGGGTGGCGGCGGCGTAAGCAGCCAGCGCGTTCGCCACATTGTGACGTCCCATCGCAGGAATCGTCACCTCATAGCGGCCTGCATTTTTATCGCAGAGGGTGAAGGCCATGCTGTCGCCCTCCTGCCGGACATCGAGGGCGCAGACGTCGGCGTTCTCGTCGCCGAGGCTGAACCACACGGGCCGGACATGGGCGGGCAGAGCGGCTTTGCGCAGGAAGGGGTCGTCGCCGTTGAGTACGAGGGGCGAACCCTCGGCAAGGCCGGCGCAGATTTCCAGCTTCGCCTTGCAGATGTTCTCCTGACTGCCCAGATTGCCGATGTGGGACACGCCGATGCAGGTGATGATGCCCACATCGGGGCGGGCGCACTTTGCCAGACGCTCGATCTCACCGGCGTGGCTCATGCCCATCTCCACGACAGCGTACTCCGTATCCCTGCCGATGCGGAACATGGTGCGGGGCAGGCCCAGCTCATTGTTCTGGTTGCACTCGGTCTTGATGGTATTGCCAAAGCCCGCGATGGCGGCGTAGGTCATCTGCTTGGTGGTGGTCTTTCCCACGCTGCCGGTGACGCCCACCACCTTCGGGTGGAACTGGCTGCGGTAGTTCGCGCCCATCACCATCATGGCGTGGTAGCTGTCGGGGCTGATAACCGCCCGTTCAGCCGGGACGCCCTCCACCGGATGATTGAGGACAACGTAGGCCGCGCCCTCTTCCAGCGCCTTGGCCGCGAAATCGTGGCCGTCGAAGCGCTCACCGGGGAAAGCCACAAAGATGCAGCCGGGGCAGACCTCGCGGCTGTCGGTGGTCACGAGGCCGATGGGCTGGCTGTCGGCGAAGCCCTCGGGGGCAAGGCCTTTCAAAAGCAGGTCTGCTGCGATTTTTTCCATAATAAATCTCCTTATCCGCAAGTGATGGTGACGACGGTGCCTTTCTGGACGCTGGAGCCGGCGGCCTCGCTCTGGCTCTGCACGGTACCGGCGCTGTCGCCCGCCACCTGACAGTTCAGGCCGGCGGCGGTCAGCATCTGGCGGGCAAAGTCGGCACTCTTGCCGCTGACGTCCGGCACTTCCGTGTGGCTGCCGGAATAGGTATCGGTGTAAAGATAGATGGTGGTTCCGCTGGCCACCGTTGCGCCCGCGTGGGGGTACTGGTAGGTGACGACGGCGGCAGTCTGGTCGCTCTCGCTCTCCACGAGCTGATGCTTGAGGCCCTTGGTATTCAGGGAGACCTGCGCATTGCTCCACTCCTTGCCCACGAGGTTCGGCACCTTGACGGTGTTCTGGCTGCGGTCGATGCCATCGGTGGCAATGCCCAGATAGGGGGCTATCTCACTGATGATGTTGCCGACCACAGGCGCAGCCAGGATGGACGAATAGTCGGTGTGGGCGTTGTTGGGGTCGTCCAGCATGACGTAGACCAGAATTTCCGGGTCGTTGGCGGGCAGGACGGCGGCAAAGGAGGCGACTTTCTTGTAGTCGCCGTCGGCGCGGCGCTCCATGTTCAGCTGCTCGGACGTACCGGACTTGCCACCGATGCGGTAGCCCGCGACGTAGGCGTTGGAGCCGCCGCCGGTGGTGGTGCCGTCGCCCACCTCATACTCCATGATCTGGCGGATGGTCTCGCTGGCGCTCTTGCTGATGACCTGGCGGCGGACGTTCGCGCCGATCTCCTCGACGACGTTGCCGTTCTGGTCGGTTATCTTATCCACCACATGAGGGGTGACGAGGTAGCCGCCGTTGACGGCTGCCGAGATGGCGGTACACACCTGCAGCGGGGTCACAGCCATTGCCTGACCGAAGGAGGAAGACGAAAGCTCGACCTCGCCCAGCTGGCTCTTGGTGTAATACTTCATCATGCCCGTCTCGTTGGGCAGGTCCACGCCGGTGCGCTCGGTGAAGCCGAAAGCGTCGAAGTAGTCGTAGAAGGCGCTGGAACCCAGCCGCTGACCCAGCTGGATGAAGTAGATGTTGCAGCTGTTCCGGAGGGCCTCGGCGAGGTTCTGGACGCCGTGGGCCTTCTTACCGGCGCAGTGATACGTCTCTTTTGCCACGCCGTAGGCACCGGAGCAGTTGAAGGTGGTGTAATAGGTGGCCTTGCCCGAGTCCACACCCATGGCGGCCGTGATGACCTTGAAGACGCTTCCGGGGTAGTACAGCTCGGTGATGGTCTTGTTCTTCCACTGGATGTCGCGGTAGGTGCCGGTGTAGTCAGGGTCTTCTTCCGGTATCTTCTTGCCCTGCTCATCCCGGAGATAGTTGCCATTGGCATCTTTCTTGTAGATGGTGTAAATCTCCGGCTCGGCGTTCACCTGCTCATTCAGATAGGCCAGGTTCTCGCTGAAATCCAGCGGAGCGTTGGGGTCGAAGTCAGGCTTCGAGGCCATGGCAAGGATGGCACCGGTCTTGACGTTCATGACGATGGCTGCGCCGCGGTTCTCGACCGTGTTAGCGTAGATGGCCTCGTTGAGGTAGCGCTCCACGACCTCCTGCACATTGACGTCCAGCGACAGCACCAGATTGGAGCCGTCCTTGGCGGCGTAAGTGGTGGCGTTGGCGTCGGCGATGGCGTTGCCGTAGGCATTGCGGAGGGTGATGGTGCGGCCATTGACGCCCGCGAGGGTGTCATTGTAGGATTTTTCGAGGCCGTAGAAACCCTCGCCGTCGCTGTTGCAGAAGCCCAGCACCGATGCGGCGAACGCACCGTAGGGGTAATCGCGCTGGAAGCTCTTGGACGAAGAGACGGAGACACGGCCCTTCTTGATGACGGTGCCGTCTTCCAGAGTCTTGGCTTTGGCGTGATCTTTATTATATTCGCTGATGTATTTCTCGATGGAGAGCTTGACGGCATTGTTCACCTTGGTGGCCAGCACCTGATAGGACGACCCGTTCTTGGCCAGCGCGTCGTGGACGGTCTGGTACTGGGTCTGATATTCTGCCGAAGAGGTATCTACGCTTTCCAGACTCTCGCCGTCGCCGGAGAGCAGCCGCAGGGTGAGCTGGCGGCTCACATCGGCCAGCGTCGTCTCGTCCACGGTCTTGACAGCCTCGCCTGTCTCCTCGACGGTCTGGCTGGTGAAGAGGGCCGTGCTGTAGCTGGGGTCGGCCCAGATGGTCCATACTACGCTGGTGGACGCCAGCGTGATGCCGGAGGCATCGTAGATCTCGCCGCGGGTGGCCTGGATGGTGCTGTCCAGCAGCTGCTGCTGGGCCGCATACTGGCGGAAGGTCGCGCCCTGTTTTATCTGGATGTTATACAGGCTGTGGGTGACGATGCCCGCAGCCGCCACTACAAAAAATACCGCCGCGCCGAAGCTGAAATGCCGCAGCCGCGCACTGAGGCGCTCGTGCGGGTCGCTGCGGCGGAGGCGGTAGTAGATGTTCTTATGCTGGTCGTTGGAGGGCTTGTTTTGCATGGTATTCTCCTGCAGAAACCAGAAAAGCGTGCGCTGCCGCACGCTTTTCTGTCTGTTTGCTTATTTTACGCTGCGGACGGAAGCCAGAATGGTCATGGCACCGTCGTGCAGAAAATCCGTCCACTGGTGGACAGCCGACTCCCTGCGCACCAGTACGCTGTCGCTGTCGAGGCGGATGTAGGTGAGCTGGCTCTGGTCCATCTTCATGAGGCCCAGCCGCCCGGCCACTTCTTCCACGCTGGTGATGTTGGTCTTGCTGTTGAGGACACTGTTATAGTAGGTGTACTGGCTCTGCTCGCTCACGAGTTCCGCTTTGGCCTTCTGGATCTGGTCGTTGACCTCCACCAGCTGGGCCTCGCTCCACAGCAGACTTACCGCAAAGCCTGCCAGCAGCGCCATCGAGATCAGTTGAAGTGCGTGCTGCATGGCCGCCTGGAACGGGCTGAGACGGCGTTTGCCGCCTTTTTCCACCCGCAGTGCGACCTTGCGCTGGGTCTGAGGCGCTTTTCTGCGACGCACCTCAGACGACATATCATAAGCTGGCTGACCCATAGTTGATCTCCTCCTCTTACACTGAGCGGCATCTTATCCGGCTCAGAGTTTCTCCAAAACGCGCAGATGAGCAGAACGGCTGCGCCGGTTCTCCTCCAGTTCCTGCTTGTCGGCCTCGATGGGCTTCCGGGTAATGAGCTTTGCCTTCGCCTTACCGCCGCAGACGCAGACCGGGAACTCCGGCGGGCAGGTGCAGGCGGTGGACCAGC
>ERZ772902.2545-NODE-2545-length-10130-cov-9.713846_pt1 | contig 10130 bp, 10 predicted proteins | sample MGYA00511470_ERZ772902 | MGnify/ENA primary metagenome ERZ772902 (study PRJEB29015, sample SAMEA2737717) | human gut metagenome | biome: human gut; feature: human-associated habitat; material: faeces | place: China | collected 2012 ...
ACCGGGTGGAAGCCCGGTTCGAGGATGGCACCACTCTTGCCATCGACTGCATCGCCGTGGAGAACGAGTACGGCAACACCCCGGCACAGCGGGCAGAGCTGGACTGGCTGTTCTACAACAAGCCCTTGGAGTATGCCCAGCTTGTGCTGGGTGGAGGGATGGAGCATTATCTTTCCCTTGGCTGTGACCACGGCAGACTGGAAGATTAAATCTTCATCATCAAAATCCCCTGTTTTCCACAATGTGCTACGCCATGTGGAAAACAGGGGATTTTCTTTATTGCGCCAATTATTCGCACATTTTCTCTAATAGTTCTCGTAATTCTGTGCTTTTCAATTCTGGCACTCCACCGTATTCTCGATTCAAGTATTTATTACGGATATTGTTGGTTGCATAGGTACGCTTTTTATAATCTGTAATACACTTTATCTGTTTATCCCATGGAAATTCCGGATTTATTTGCAAAATATAAGTCGCAGTTCTTGCAAACTCTGCCTCCATCAGCATGGTATTGTGAGTCGTCATAATTAGCTGTCCCTTAATCATAGGCTGAACCGTCTCTAACAGATTTTGAAACAACAAATCATGAATATTCGCTTCTGCTTCATCTAGAATTACAGTTTTTCCCATGCACGCTACCAGCAAATAACACAATATTCTTAGTAACTGTCGATTGCCTGTTGATTCCCGTTTGAATTCTATGCGGCGATAGCTATTGGCAATATATTTTTCTTCCATCAACTTATAGTAAATCAGCTCGCCCACATACTCTTTTTCGTAGGTGACACAACGAATACTCGGATCATACATTGCAAAGAAATGTGAAAAAAACGCTTCTGCTTGATCAAGTTCGTGTTCTCGCTTGCGAGAGATTTTACCAGACAACGGCTGATTCAAAACTTTTAATTGTGCGTATAGCCCTTCCCAACTTTTATCTCCCATAGATACCGTGCAAGATAAATTTCGGAATTCATTCAGAACCGCATTGAAATTCTCTGTTATGTTATCACGTCCGAACGAATTGGATTTATCCTTCATCTCGTAAATTAAAATTGCCAGGAGCGAATGTTTTCCCCAATAGCGTTTTGCCATTTCTTTTACATCTGCCAAAAATTCCTTTCCCTGCTCTTTTTCGATAATTGAATCATTTATATTGATGCCTGTAGCGCTACAATCAAAATACAGCCCGCGGCGACGGTTAAGAACATATTCCAGCCGTTCATGAAGAATTTCATCTTGCCCAAACTCCACTCGATAGCAGCCGTTATTTCCATCAATATTAAATTCGTATTCAGCAATAATGGGATTTTCACAATCAGCCATTTGGTAATCTTTAATGATGGCAGACATATCACGCAATCTTTGTCGTATGTGCTCCCGCATTTCCTTTTCCATATTTTCATCTTGGAAAATAGCACCTTGCGCTAAAATGCGTTCATAGGCCGCTCTCGCATCCATTGTGCGTGTCAGTTCTGGCAGCAGAACAAAAGCAGACATCAAGTTGGACTTGCCTGCACCATTTTCTCCGTAAAGGATAGCAAGATGCTTGGCCGTATTTCCTTTTTCCGTCAAATCCAACTCAATGTGGTCAAATGACCGAAAGTTTTCCAGTGTTATCTTCGTGAACATTGTTCTCTCTCCTTTGCCACCAGTATCTCACACCTCGCCTGAAATTTCAAGCCTTAATCTTGCTTTATTTGGATTTAGTTCGTTGTTTTGATGAGGAGGCTCTCCTTTTTGCAAATTATTATTCGAAAAGGCCTTGACAACCGTTTCTTTTGGAGGTACAATGTAGGCAACAGGTTAGCACTTGGGATCTCTAAGTGCCAATTCTCCGTTTCGGGCATGAAAAAAGACGCCTGGCAGGGCGTCTTCTTTCCCAGCTATTCCAACGGATTGCCGGCTTGATACTCCTATATCATTGGTATTATACCATAAATCAAGCCTTCCTGCAATCGGAATTTTCTGGCAAGTCATGCTCAGTCGCGGCATTGCACCGTTTTTCGTGCCGATGCCATCACTGTACCTGAGGGATACCTTTTAGGTGCCCGGACAACTATTTATAAGGAGCTTAATTTATGGTTGTAAGATTTTTTAGCGCATGCAACTATTCCGATTCCAGTAAAAACAATGGCGACTGCATCCTTCTGGATAGCGGCACCGAACTAGTCATCTACGACTGTGGTTGCGAAGAACACGCCCGCCGGGTTGTTCAGTATATGGATACTCACGGCTTCAAAAAAGCCAAGTTAGTACTATCCCATAACGATGCCGATCACTTCGATGGAATCCCCTACCTAATTGAACATGGTGTTCTTTCGGAAGTCTACACTCTCCTCTTGCTAAAGTACAAAGATGAGCTTTTGGATCGGGTCAACGATAAACGCCGCACGCGGGAATCCATCGCCAATCGGATTGCGGAAATTTATAACAATATCTATTCGCTGTCTGCACAAGTGGAGCTTAAAGACATTTTTACTGATACTGCGGTATCTGCAGGAGTTTCTATTCCGGGTCCAGGAAAAGAATACTCTTTAAATGCTGTTGCTAAAAGAATTGATAGTCGAGAAAGTGACCTTATCGACAAGGAAACAATTGTGAATGCCGTCAGCACTCAGCTATCTGTCGATTTTGGTTTCGGTAATCGTTTATTGCTCACCGGCGACAGTAGTTTTACTGCAATTGAAGATTCAGTAAAGTCACATTCTGCCATTCAGCTTCCTCATCATGGAAAACTAGAGCAAGCCGAGAAGATTTTTGCCTGCAAAAATAATAGTACTATTTATTATGTTTCTGATAATACTGGAAACTCAAACGGTGGTTCTGATAATTTGAAAGCCATGCATCCTCGTGGGCATGTGATTTTCTATACGGAAAACGGAGACCAGACTTGCATAGCTTCCTCCTTTGGTACCACTTATCCTGTTCGTTCCTATTTCTGCGGGTTTTGATTATGAGGTATTTACTCCATCAAAGCCAATTCAAAGAACTGCACGCTCGTCAAACCTATTTGTATGACATCTTCCATCTGTATTTTGTTCCAAGAAAATCAGAGGGAAACTTTATCGTCCTTGTTCCGCTGGGAAGGAATTATTCCAATATGCTTTTCATCACCGGACATACAAACTTTGTTTGGGAGTACATGCTTTCGCATATCCATCAGCTCCCTGAACGCCGTGTTGTTATCACTAGCTGTTTTGGGAATATTTTTAAAAAATTTTCTCGTGACTGTGAAATATATGTTCCCAATTTTTGTCAGGATTTGTGTCAACTACGAAGCGGCATTCCTTATGGATTTCAATTTGATATTTCCGATGCCGAGCTTTGTTTCTACAACACACCTGGGACCATAGAAAAACGCATCCACGCAGCGTATAAACAGCTCTTATAAGGAGAGTATATGAAATTGGATTTATTTGACTCTTATAATATTCGTGTACGTCTAAGCAGTAGCATTATAATTTTTGCTCCTCTTGCGCTTACCGTATTTCTATGCTTTGATGAATTATTTACATTTATCTCATCCTCTGTTTTGGTTGCAATTCTTTTGGCATTTACCAACTGCCTTCCAATTTTTCAAAGACATATTTGTCAGAAGAGAGTTACTTTCAAAAACTATGCTGTAGAATTTCTCCTACCTCACGATAATACACTTAACCTTGTCACAAAAAAGCGTTACTATAACTTCCTCGTTAAAACAAATGTGGCATTTGCAGCTTTTCAATCCCCTAATGATAGTGAAAGTTTTCGTCAATGCTGCGAAAGTGCGGTTCGGTATTTAAGGGAAAAAACCAGAAATTCCCCTCTAGTCATAGAAGAAAATATCAACTACGGATTCTATAAGACTCTTGTTTCATGCAAACCACTTGGAATTGTTTCATGCATAGTATTGGGTCTTTTTGTCGCCATATATTCATTACTTTACTTTAAAAATCTTTTCTTAATACCAATGAGGAATTATCTCGCATTCTCTTTCAACATTATTTTGCTTTTATTCTGGATTTTGGGGATCAGGCAAAGTATTTTGGAAGACACCGCAAAGCAGTACGCTAAAACACTGCTTTCAGCTATTGATTCTCTTTAACAAAATCATCTTTAAAACGCCTAACCATTGCAAAGCGTTTTCCATGGTTAGGTATTTTTATTTAGTCAAATTTATTCCTCTGCCTTCGGCAAGCGGTCATACAGAACCACCGTGTCCTGCGTTTCAATATGTACACGCTCTTTCTTCAGTAGCGTTCGAGAACGTTGGTTTGCACGGTAGTCACGGCCACCTTCTTCAAAAGCAGAGCAGCACAGAAAGTCACATACCGCATTGCCGGAAGGGGATTCCCGGATAATGAACACAAAGGCAGTTGGTTCGATCCGGCTGGAAATCAAGTAATCCGCTTTGATTTTGGTCACGAACGGATAGAACTGGGGCATATAGGAGAACAAATCGAACTCCTGTTCCAGTATTTCTTTCAACCGCACCAGTGCCAGCAGACGCGGTTTCACATACTCCTGATAGAGTGTGCCCTTCTTTACCTTGTCGTAGGTGATCTTGCCGGATAGAATCATATCAACCGTCTTGCGTGGACTATACCGGGGCAAGGCGATGTCTTTCAGGTAGTGGAACCCAGCAAGGTGAGGGAAGTCCGCTGGTGAAAATGTCAGCTTGATCTCGTGCAGTTCACCCTTATAGCCGTAGGTGAAAACATAATGGTACTCAGTCAGTTCTTTCCAGACTTCTGCTGCCCGATACAAAATATCTTGCTGTTCGTCCTGCACATTTTCACCTTCCCTCAAAAAAATAGAAGCCCTGCCGAAAGGCAAGGCTCCTATTAAGCGTTTTCTTTCGATTCATCGAATCTATTCGGCTTGTGGTTATCGCTCAACCCACGGTCTGGCTCCACAATCGGCTGATACCGAACCAGTCCACTGCTTCATCGCCACCGATAGCTGGTCAATGCCGCTATCCTCTAGCTTTATTATACCACAAAAGGACGTAAGTTCAAGCGCTTAAATTTAAAAGCACTCAATCATATTATATGCTAAAGAGGTTTGGCCATTGCTACATTTGCGAACGTCATACACCACCCTTGCCATCGACTGCATCGCTGTGGAGGACGAGCACGGCAATACCCCGGCACAGCGGGCGGAGCTGGACTGGCTGCTGTATAATAAGCCTTTGGAGTATACCCAGATGGTGCTGAGAGGGGAGATGGAGCACTACCTGTCGCTGGGGTGCGACCACGGCAGACTGGAAGATTAACATATAGATATAGAAACGGCCACCTACTACACAAATCGTGCAATAGGTGGCCGTTTCTCATTTACAGATTCTCGCTGAAGAACTTCTCCATGGCAGAGGCGTTTGCTTTTTCATCGCCGCCCTCAACGGTCACAGTAATGGTATCTCCCTGCTTGATACCCAGCCCCATGACCGCCATCAGCTTGGTAGCAACTGCGGACTTGCCAGCTGCATTTTCCAGCGTGATGGTGCTGTCCAGTGCCTTTGCTGCTTTCACCAGCAACCCAGCCGGACGCGCATGGATGCCATTCGCATCCTTGACAGTGTATTCAAACTTCTTCATTTTCCTTCTTTTCTCCTTCAGGTCAAATCTTCGCCGTTGGTGGTAATGACCTTTTTGTACCAGTCAGCACTATCTTTTTTCAAACGTTTGCCATCGCCGGAACCATCATCCTGATAGTCCACATATACAAAGCCATAGCGCTTTGCCATTTCACCGGTGGAAGCCGACACAAGGTCAATGCAGCCCCACATGGTGTAGCCCATCAGGTCAACACCATCTTCTTCCACAGCCGCTTTCATGGCCTTAATATGACTGCGCAGATAATCGATACGGTAACTGTCGTGGATGGAACCATCGGCTTCCACAACATCCTTTGCGCCCAGACCATTTTCTACGATAAACAGCGGCTTCTGGTAGCGGTCATACAGCCAGTCCAGCGACATCCGCAGGCCGGTTGGGTCGATCTGCCAGCCCCATTCGCTGGTTTCCAGATAAGGGTTCTTCACACCAGACATCATATTACCTGCCTGCGCCTGACCAGTGGTGGGGTCAGCAGCAGCACAGGCCGACATATAGTAGGAAAAGCTGATAAAGTCCACTGTGCCCGCTTTCAGGTCAGCCTGCTCCAGCGCGGTCAGAGTCAATGTCACACCCTCGCGCTCGTATTTTTTCAGCTGATAAGCCGGGTAATAGCCGCGTGCCTGCACATCACAGTAGAAATAGCAGCCGTTGGATTTCATCCATGCGCTCAACACGTCCGCCGGGTTGCAGGTGGCCGGGTAGACGCAGCTGTAGGCGATCATATTGCCCACTTTGTTTTCCGGGTCAATGCTGTGCAGCAGCTGTACTGCCCGCGCACTGGCCAGCAGTTGATGCTTGCCCGCATCGGCAAGGGTCTGCGGGTCACGAGTAGCCACAGCACCTTCCATCCACGGAGCTACTTCCAGCACGTTAATTTCGTTGAAGGTGAGCCAGTATTTCACCTTGCCATTGTACCGTTCGCCGATGGTCTTCACATAACGCAGATAACAGTCAATGGTGCGTGCGTCTGCCCATGAGCCCCAGCGATTGGCAAGGCCCACCGGTGTTTCGTAGTGGGAAATGGTGACGAGCGGCTCGATGCCCTGCGCGTGCAGTTCATCGAACACAGAATCATAAAATGCCAGACCTGCTTCGTTGGGTGCTTCTTCATAGCCCAGCGGGAAGATGCGGCTCCAGTTGATGCTCATACGAAAGCACTTGAAGCCCATTTCCCCCATAAGCGCAATATCCTCTTTGTAATGGTGGTAAAAGTCGCTGGCACGGTGGGAGGGGTAATCATGATCTTCAAAACATCCAAACTGTGCCTGTTCCGGTTCATTGAGCGTAAACATCATTTGTTCGTTCACACTGCCATCCGGCATCTGGTAAGTAACATTGCGCATTTTGGTACGGGAACCGCGAGTGCAGCAATCGGCACTGCTCACGCCCTTACCCTCGGCATCCCAGCCGCCCTCAAACTGATTGGCGGCAGTGGCACCACCCCAGAGGAAATCCTTTGCAAGTCCAGCCATCTTGTTCTCCATTTCTTCTTATCATAAATCGGGCAGAGTGGTTTTCCACTCTGCCCGCGCTTTTTATGCGTTTTCGGGGTTCTTCTTGAACTCTGCTTTCATCATAACATAGCTTGCCACGAATGCCACCACGATAGAAACGGCTGCACCGATGCAGGCCCAGATAAAGCCGGTCATGCTGCCGCCGCCGATGAAAATAGGCAGAGAGATCAGGCCGGGAGATGCCATAACATAGGCCTTCACGCCAAAGAGGCCGCAGATCAGGCCGCCGATCATGGCCGCATACAGGGGCTTCTTGTACCGCAGGTTTACGCCGTACAGAGCCGGCTCGGTAATGCCCATCAGGCCAGTCACACCAGCCGAAAGAGCCAGAGCTTTGGTATCTTCATCCTTGCTTGCAAAACGAACAGCCAGTGCCGCTGCGCCCTGTGCCACATTGGAGACCAGCATACCGGGCATCATGGCACCTTCATAGCCCACCATGTAATACATGGTGCTGAACAGACTGCCCAGCGTGTAATGCATACCGGTCATAACCAGAATCGGAGAGAATGCACCCCAAATTGCAGTTACCAGCCAGCCTGCATGATCAATCATAGCGCTGAACACGACCGTCAGTCCATTTGCAACAATCGTGCCCAGAGGTCCAATCACCACAAGGGCCAGTACAGAGCCGCACAGCAGGGTAAGCAGCGGAGCCACAAAAATACGAACCACTTTGGAAATATGCTTATTAAAGAACTTGTCAAAGTAAGACATTGCCCACACACTGAGGATAATCGGCAATGGATTGCTGCTGTAGGTCACCAGCATAACCGGCAGGCCAAGAATGTGGAAAGATTCCCCCGAAGTTACAATGCTCTGGAAAGTCGGGTGCATCATTGCCGCAGCCAGCGCCATTGCAAGGAAAGGATTGCTGCCAAACTTCTGGGCAGCTGTATACGCAACCATAATTGGCATAAAATACATGGGTGCATTGCCGAGGAAATTCAGGAACACACCCAAATTACTTTCTGCCGAAACAAGGCCGGAGAGGGTCAGCAGGGTATACACGACCGTGATCATACCGCCGCCGATAACGGCAGGCAGCACCGGAGTAAAGATACCTGCCAGTGTATCCATTACAACATCCAGCGGTTTCTTCTTTTTGCCGTCATTCGCTGCCGACGCATCGTTTTTGTTTGCATCCAACTTGCAGATTTTCATAATAACATCATAGGGAAAGCTGACATCCTGCCCAATGATGACCTGGAACTGGCCGCCCTGATTGCGGACGCCCATCACGCCCTTGACAGCCTTTACTTTAGCTTCGTCTGCTTTGCTGTCATCTGCCAGATTGAAACGCAGACGGGTCGCGCAATGGGTCAGAGCCGTAATATTCTCTTTGCCGCCTACGGCTTCAAGAATGGCTTCGCCCATCTTTTGATAATCCTGTGCCATGGTGTTCTCCTTTTCTTCCTGTCCAGCCAGATGCAGCGCCAAACGGCCGCGCTCCAATTCTGCGGCTTCAATGCCCTCTGTCTGCCGGACTGAATCAAGGTCTACTGCACCGGCATCTTTCAGCATCACATACAAGATGTTCTTGCGCGGGATCGTCCGGCTGATATTTTCCTGCCCTCCGATGTGCGGATAAACGCTTTGTAAGATGTCTTTGTCTGCCATTGCAGTGTCCTCCTGTGAATATTCGGTTATGTATGTAATTCCTGTGCACAGAATACATCAAAGTAAAAATCCGAGGCGCACTTCACCGCAGCAAAACCACAGCGGGTTCTGTCCCGTCTGCTGCCGTGAAGTCCGCCCCGGATATCGCGCCCTTTGCGGGCTGTCGCTCCAGAAAACGAGCCGTTGATTTTGTTATTCCTGTTCGCGCTCGTATACGCGCTGTATGTGCATGATGAGGTAAACTACTTCATCATCGTTGCACTCCCAGTTGAAGGTATCTTTCAGGTACTGCACCACTTTCTGGGTGCAGGCGTAGATGTCGGGATATTCCCACATCAGGGTATGGCGCAGGCTCTTGGACACATTGTCCGTCTGTACGCCATTTTGTAACCGCTGAATAAGATAACGCAGATGCGTTGCAAAGCGGCTGTAATTATAGCTGTCTTTGTCCAATTGGATATGCAGACTGCTCTCCACGATCTCATTGACCTTGGCGATCACCTGCATACTCAGCATCAGGCTGTGCATGTCGCCGCTCTCGGCTTCTGCATTGATGAAATGCATTGCAATGTTGATGGCTTCATTGTCCGGCAGGTCCAGCCCAGCCTGCTCTCGCAGCATTTGCAGTGCGGTATCTGCCATAGCGGTTTCTTTCGGGTAAAGATGCCGGATATCGTAGGCAATGGGTGTGGTCAGATTTACGCCCTTTTTCAGCCGCTCTACTGCAAACTGCACATGGTCGGCCAACGTGAACGGCAGATTCGGGTTAAGTGGACATTCCAGTTCAATGCCTGCCTGATCGGCGATGTCCGCACAGGCCATTACGATGGGCTGTGACAGTTCCGCGATCATGCTTAGATACTTCGGGTCAACATCATAAAAGGTGCGTTCGATTTTGGAAAGGTCATTCAGTTCGTAAGGAACCGGCGGAAACCCGATGCCTTTGCCCATTACCACGATCTCGTGGCCGGTTTTATCCAATGCAAGGGCGGCACTGGTATTGATTTTTTTGATGATCTGCATTTCCAGTACCTCCCTAGTTGATTTTGGGCATAAAAAAACAGGACACGCCTACACTTCCACCTTATTCTTTGGTTAGAAAAAGTGGAACCAAGTAGCGCCTCCTGAGAGTATCGTCTTGTTTCTGACAAAAAGTCTATCACAAGAAACAGACTTTCGTCAATCAGCAAGACTGCCAAAATATTTCTCGAATTTTCATGCAGATTGCATCCTCGGAATCAAAACTCAACCGACTATGTCTGACTAGAAGTCCTACTATCACCGCTTTACTGCAATAAAATTTGCAAAACCATTTTGACGTGCCCTGCAATCCATGATACCCTCTATCGCAAATCCCACCGAGCTTGTCGGGGCAATGCCCCTCCATCTTGCTTGCGCA
>ERZ772902.2546-NODE-2546-length-10129-cov-6.268910_pt1 | contig 10129 bp, 6 predicted proteins | sample MGYA00511470_ERZ772902 | MGnify/ENA primary metagenome ERZ772902 (study PRJEB29015, sample SAMEA2737717) | human gut metagenome | biome: human gut; feature: human-associated habitat; material: faeces | place: China | collected 2012 ...
GCTCAGCACAACTGTAGATTCCCTTGGTTCTTATTGTGTGATTGATATGGAAAAACTTTTGAATGATTGGCTTGAATCTGAAGCAGAAACAGAGGAACAGCCAGAAGTATTTCAAAGTGTACGTTCATCAGTTATGTATGTGGCTATGCAAATGGTGCAGAACGATACAGGTGTTCCTACCACAGAAACTAAAACTCACATCAAGGAAAGTGAGCCTGTTAATGTTTTCTTTTTCTTAGATAATAGAAACGCAGTAGGAGAGAAAAACTTTGCTTTGGCAAAGGAAAGCATTATATCCGCTTCGGATATAATTTTGAAGAAGTCCTCAGATGCACACATTTATGTTATTTTATGTACAAATGCAAAATCCGATGCAGCTTATAAACTGATCGATGGTAATTGTGCCGATGACAGCTTTACAGATATTTCGAGTCTTGAAGGAGAACTTGACTCCATAACTCTCAGAAGCACAAATACTTTATCGGATAATTGTGTGCTTTCCGACTCATTAAATTATGCTTTAGATAATTATGATAAAGACAGAGCCACATATTATTTTTATCTTTTTAATCAAAAAAATGTATTATTTCGTGAATCAACAGGACGTAGTTATTTAAGTGAAGCAAAAACGGCAGGCTTTAATGTAAGCATTATTTCAGAAATTGATAAGGCATACATAGACGGTTATGCTATTGATCTCTATAAAGAAACAAATGGCGTTCATATTAAAAAGTTTTCAAACTTTTCAAATGACATTCTTAAGCATATGTACAGTTCAGTTCCGGTAATTGATGACGATACTGAAACATATAATATGCTGTTGGCATCAGGTTTGCAGAAAGTAACACTCGATGCGCCTATAACCGAGGATTATAAGGAAGCAGCTCTGGATATGTGGAATAATCCTAGTTCTACTAAATATTCAGATTATGTCGATACAGATGAGGATGGTTTGTATGATTTTCAAGAGATAGATTTTATCAGTGACAGAATCAAATTTGTAGACGGAAAGGTCAAATTGCCATCGTTTCAGGATTGTCTGGACGAAAAAGATGATCTTTTCTATGTTGAAGATGGGTTGAGCAGATATATAGCTCAGATTGAAAAAGATGATTCGATGATTAACATGACTGATCTCAAGCATAAAATTTATGATAAGACCTATTTGCTGCCGATTTTGTCTGATCCTACAGATGAGACGGGCGATACTGACGGAGACGGATTTGTTGATTATTATGAGTATAAATGCCATGAAAACAGAAATACCTCAAATGATGAATTAAGTCTCAATTATCTAAATGGTCTTAAGTATAATAACTGGGAGGCAAAAAGTGATATTGGTCACTTGACTCGAACTGCTGGATTTAGTTATGATCCAAAACAGAAAATCTTATATTCAGACGCAACTCCTATTCAAAGGTTTTTTGGATTTAGCCGTACTGTAGATTTGGCAGCAGATCTGGTACTTAGCAGTTCTATTTATTGTGATCCTATATATTTCTACTATGATGGCAAAGAATACTTACTTGAACTTTGGAAAGGCCAATATGGTCTTATGACAGGAGTAGAAGTTGGACTTTATTATAGAAATCCGTGTATGGTTAGTAAAACGATAAATGTTTCAGAAGTTCTGACACAGATTTCTGATATTATCGAACAATATAGTGATGATATAGATACTATGAGAAGAATCTTAATGGCTGATTCTACTATTGCATATATTTGCGAATTAGTGAATGTTAATATATGGGTTGCAAATTCTGCTGATATTGTTTCGCTCATAACTAAAGGTTTAGAATATTTGGGAATCGTTGATGAAATTCAAGTTTTAGACTATGATGACGATATGGAAAAATGGTATCGATGTGTTGAAGATCAAGATATGATTTCTGTTAATTACGAAGTTTATAGAGGTGATAAACTCTTATTTGAAAGGAATGCAACACATTGGTGGACTACTGGCTTTGAGTGGGGAGAATTTACAGAGTATGAAAATGAATTAAATGTGAAAATAAAAATTGATTTCAATAATGATTATTTATGTGAAGCATTTATTAATGGTGGTTATTATCCTGAAGGTATTCAAAGGGCTAAACAACAAGAAGCCGATGAAAAGCAAAAACATGGTTTAAAAACAGCAATTGAAAATAGTATTAATTCCGGTAGTTATCCTGACTACGAATATAATGGTGGATCGATTGTAGAAATAACATATAGCGATTATATTATTTCTAATGAACCCAGTACAGACACGGGGCAAGTACAAGGTTCGTCTCAAAAAAACCTTATACAAGGAAATAATAAAGAAATGATAAAAGTATATAACCTTGCTAAGAGTAAGGCGGGTATAAATTATTCGCAAGGAGATGTACTGTATACAAATGATCCTAATCTTATGACTATTGAAAATTTCGTTACTGCGTTTTTAGAATCAAATTTCTTAACATCAGATGGATATTTAAATTGGTTAAAACATAGTATGAAAATGGGTGTATTAGGCTTGACAGAAAATAATGAAATAAGGTTTGATTTAAATCTTGCTTATAATTTACTATCAGGTCAGGTTTCGCTTGCTTATGGACTAGACAATATATCAGATACACTATTTCCATTGCTTACTTCAGTATTAGAATTAGGCGATCAAGGCATAACTACTGCTTTTTCATGTATATCGGACCTTTTCAGTAACACGGTCAAAAATATTGATATATATGAAATCTCAAACGGAGAATTATCAAAAGCAAGTAAGGAATTTATATCTAGTCTTTGCAATGAGTTGAGTAAGGTTGCTACTCAAAAATATTCATATTCAGGTAATGGGGAAGCTCATTATATATATGAATACTATGATGATTGGTATACTGAATATACTGGTGCATATGGTATTATGAACGAATATGGTTACTCTGAATATTTATATTCCGTAAATCATATGCTAGGTTTGAGCATGGCAGCAAAATTTGTTGTAGAGAGAATAAGATTACTAGATTTTGCTTAAGAAAAATAAGCCTTGGTACAGGTTGTACCAAGGCTCAATTTTAAGGAGGAATCTTCATGAAAAATATAAAAAGAATGGTATCTCTTTTCCTTTCAGGAATTATATTATTTTCTCTTGTTTCCTGTAGCTTGAAAGATAAAGTGAAGGAAATATCAGGTTTCTCGGATGCAAGTAAGATATTTCAAATAGCATTGGAAAACAAAAATGTAGAATTACTTAATGAAGTAATAAAGGAGTATCCGGATTACGATATCAATAAATGTGAACAGGGCTCATCATTGGCCAAGGCTTTATTTAACAATGGTGGTCGTGCTACAGATTATGAAAATATTACTTTTTCGAGAGCTATGCTAGATGCAGGAGCTGATCCAAATGTAAAATCAACCAATGGAGATTATCTGTTAATAACCACTTGTGATAATGATTTTTATTGGGCAACCGAGCTACTTGTGGAATATGGAGCAGACCTTGAAGTAAAGAATGATTTAGGATATTCTCCATTATATTTAGTTATGGCTAATTTCTATGGAGACAGCGAAGAAAATCGTATCAAAACCGCTAAATTTTTCGTTGATAAAGGTGCTGCAGTAACCACAGACCTATTTAATATAGACGAAAACAAAGATGAGGATCTCAGATATCATCATATAGGAGCATCACCTGTAGTATCAAATTATCTCATGAATATACTTCATGAAAAAGGTGAAGAAACAAATATGCCAAAGGCTATGGAATATGCTATATCCGGTGATCTGGATAAAACGATAGAATATATTGAGAAGGGTGAAGCTCTAACAGATAAAGAAAAGGAATTAGTATTCGATTATGCTTCATATTTTGGAATGCCGGATGAGTTTGAAACAATATGTAGATTAACAGAAATGCAAATTGATAAAGTTAATATGGAACGAATAATACAGTGCGGAAATCTGGATATGATACAATATTTGATAGAGAAATGTGGCTTTAAACTTCAAAGTGAAAAAGTAAGTCCTTCACAAGAAAACTATCTTAAATTAGCTGTTTTATTTGGATATTCTGATATTTTTGATTATTTATGTAATCACAATGCTTATAACCCGGGAGCGTCTGTTTTATTGGAAAGTGCGTTATATAACGGGAACCTTGACTTGTTTAAAAAAGTATATGAATATGAAGCTCAATCAACAGATATAACCGAATTGAATGAAATTTACAATTTGGACGGTTACTATCTTAACGGAAAGCTGGATTTTATAGATTACTTAATGAGTGAGAAAAATCATACTTTTGAATGCTATTCATTTAAGAATATTGATTTTGAAACAGCAAGATATCTTTATGAAAAAGGCAGACCTTTGAATATTACCGATCTTGACTATGCTATATGTCATAATGATATAGAGTATATACAGCTTGTGTTAGACAAAGGTGCCGACATCAATCAGAAATGCTATAGTTTTGATTACAGTAACTATGTTTCAAATTATAAGGAACAGGTTTCTCAATACGATAATTTCACAAGTAAGCATATATATTATGAAAATATTACTGAAAAAAACAAAGAGTTACCTACAGCCTTTAGTTACCTATTAAATAAATGTAATAGTGAATGTATAAAATTTATGATAGAAAACGGTGCAGAAATTCCTGATGATATTTTAATTTATGCATCGGAAGCATCAAAAGCTGTAAATCAGATACTTTTTGATAATAATGCAAACACTAATATAGATTTTTCTAATGTAAAAGGTGTAATGCGAAAAGATTATTCTCTGGAAAAATATTATAGATCAATCGGCCGGAGTGATCTTTTAGATTTATTGTAAAACGAATAAGATTACTAGATTTTGCTTAAGAAAAATAAGCCTTGGTACAGATTGTACCAAGGCTCAATTTTAGGAAGGAATCTTCATGAAAAATACAAAAAGATTGGTATCTCTTTTCCTTTCAGGAATTATAATATTTTCTCTTGTTTCCTGTGGTTTAACAGATAACATAAAGAACAAAATGATTGATAGCGATTCAAAGAATACTTTTTCTTATGCTGTTAATAATGGGAATCTTGAGCTATTTAAGGAACTTTGCGAGAAGTACCCTGATTTTGATTTGGACTCTATTTCATCTTCCAACACGCTTTTAATGAATCTGCTTTATACAGCCAACTGCCCAAGAAATATAGCTTATCAAATGGCTGATATAGCTTTGGAAAATGGTGCTGATTTATATATGTCAACCCCTAATGGCTCATCATATATTTATAATTCAGTTACAGATTACGAAGCAGTAGGTGTTGATAATTTGCAATACCTTTCCAGTAAAGGAGTAGATCTAAGATCTGTAGATGATGATATTTTAGGAAATCTATTGGAATGCTGTATTGATAACAACGTTAATAACCTTAATAGTTTTAAGGTTTTTGACTATTTAACTAACCAAGGGCTTACCGTGCGCAAGGAATTTATTGAAAAAGAGGGGTTGGAATCAAAATATTATAAATTTATCCAATCACCCAAAGCTATTCAATATGTAGTTTCACAATATGTAGATAACGGTGGAACGCTTGATCTGCCGAATTATTTGACATATGCTATAACAGGAGATATTGAAAATGCTCTTGAAGCGGCAAAAGACTCTGCAATCAGCGATGACGAGTTTGAAGTATTATTCACATATACACAAGCTTTTGGCACGGTAAAACAATACGAGGAGCTTCTCGGGATATATGGTGAAGAATGGAGCAAAAATCCTGCTGTAAACGCTATAGTCAGCTGTGATAATGCAGAAATGCTTGAATATTTTATCAAAGATATAATGGCACTTGAAAAAACTAAAGAATATAATCTGAACACAGATTGTTTTGATGTGGCGGCATATTATCATTATTATGATATTTTTGATGTCTTGATAAATAATGGCTACGATCTTTATGATGATTTTCTTGAAAAGCCATTATACGGAATACTCGGTTCATGTATTTGCTCTAATGATTACGACTTTGATGAATTTCTAAAGCTGTATGACTATATGGAGAAAAAGCATGAGCCGATAAACGAAAACTATGCCGCAAATTTATTCTCGGATAAAATTGATCTGAAAAGCGCAAAAAAATATATAGATTTTTTCATTGATGAGAAAGGAATTGATTTTCATTTGCTCAGTGCATCTGATGTTCAATATGATGTAGCTGAATATCTATATAAAAAAGGACGAACTTTACAGGCATATGATCTCTCCGACGCGATCAGATCTCAGGACTTAGAGCTGATAAAGCTGGTACAAAGCCAAGGCGCTGACTTAAATCAACTATGGTACGATTTTAAAGACGGTGATGAATGGTCGAGAGAATTTGACCAATGTCCGGAATACACCGAACAGCTAGAGGATACAAGCCACCCGAATTTCACCCCAAGACCGAGCAATTTTGAGATGAATATTAATTCAATAAACAGCGAGATAGTAAAATATCTTATTGACAACGGCATGGAAATACCCGATAACGCTTTAGAAACAGCGGTTTATGCTTCTAAAGCCACGGTAAAGGTGCTTATAGATGCGGGAGCTGATACTGATTTGAAGTTTGACAAACTTGAGCCTGCCAATGGCGGCGGTATCGTTCAAAAAGGCGATTTTGATCTGGCTGATTATTACAAACATTACGACAGAGACGATTTAGCAGAACTTCTTTAATATTGTTTTAAGGCGGACAACTAATGTTCGCCTTATTTTTTTTACCATTCACTCCGAATTAGCTGCTATTCACTCTAAAACTATATGAAAATAATAGATTTTACAATATAATAAATTCACAGAGCAGATTATATTAAGCATTGCTCTGACTACTCCATTTTGCTTAAAGCTGAAATGGAGTTTTTTTATGTCCATTTTTAAATACTGGCAGCAATACATAGCTAAATATCCGTAGCCTTCGTTTTGATTCAAAACAAAAAAATCAAAACGGAGGAATAAAAATGAGTAAGAAAACGATAAACGTGTATGACACCATTACAGGTCAGATAGTTGAGGTTGAAGTATCGCAGGAGGTGTACGAGGAGTACAAGAGAGCTGGATGGAGAGAGGAGAAAAACAATAGCTCGTTTTTTAAACATGAAATACAGTTTTCCATTCTGATCGGCGGCAAGGATGGTGCTTTTGAAAACTTTCATGAGTTCATTTCCGATAGTGACCCGACAACAAAAGCAGTAATTGAAAAAATACTTATTAAAGAAGTTCTGACTGCCCTTGAAAAGCTGAAAACATCTGACCGCAGACTTATCGAAATGATATATTTTGAGAATCTTACAGAACGTGAGTGTGCCAAAGAATTGGAAACCACGCAGCAAAATATACACAAGAGAAAGGAACGAATTTTGTACAAGATTCACAAACTTATAGAATTTCAAAAATAAATGGTTGTCAAAGTCCTTACATCGTTCCGTATACAAGTGGAAAGAAAAATCCATGCATCTTGACAATAGAATATCAACTCTGCAAGTACGTTGATCACATGGCCGGTATGAAATCTCGGCAGCCAAAGAAACCATACGCCAAGACCCCGAAAGGGTGAGCGATAAATGTGATGTTTCAAAATTCGGAACAGCTTTCAGGAACGGCGATGAAACGTGTGAGGATAATGATACTTCCCAGTAGGGGCTAAAATAGCGGGTGAAATGCCCATGAGACCGATAAGCTGTCGGTCGCTTGTAGAGTTCCGCCGTGACGGGTATCGAGGATAAATATCACGGAAAACGTCCGAAACAAAATGAATCGGGCGAAGGCAAAACGAATATAAGGCGGTTTGCGTGTTTTGCAGACCGCCTGTTACATATAAAATTTAAAGGTCAGGAGGCTGATATATGAACGATAACGATATTCCTGAAAAATCAGATATTCAACTGAACTACAATAAATTTGGAGTTAATATTCCTGTTCCGACAATCAGATTATCGGACAAGCATCCATGCTGCGGCTGTGTGTGGTATGACAGGGATACAGATGTTCTGTTCTGCCCGTTCCATAGCTGTTTAAGATACAAAAATGGATTTGTAATGCCAAAGAAAGGTGAACGAAAATGCTGAACAAACGAGGTGATATTTTTTATGCAGATTTAAATCCGGTTGTCGGTTCAGAGCAAGGCGGTGTTCGTCCCGTACTGGTAGTGCAGAATAATGTGGGCAATAAGCATAGCTCAACGGTTGTAGTAGTGCCGATTTCTTCTGTTAGAAAAAAGGATCTGCCTGTGCATATTCAGATAAGATGTTCAGGACTGCCTAAAAATTCAACTGTTCTTGCTGAACAGATCCGCACTATTGACCGACGCAGACTGCGAAAATATGTAGGATCTTTGGACAGAGAATTTATGAAAGAGATCGATAGGATTTTAAAGATAAGCATAGGAGTGGATTTTGATGACTAAGTTCGGACAGGCAGAGTATAACGACTTTATGGCAAGGATATTCGCAGATAAGCTTGATAAACTTCTTAAAGAAAGCGAAAAGCAGAATTACATCAACAGAAATACAGAAGATATATACAAAGAATTTGCGTCGTCAAAAGACGCAGCTTAAGGAGAAATTGAGATGTTAGGATTTATTATCGGAATATTTATCGGCGGAATTATTGGAGTGTTTGCAATGTGTCTGTGCAGAGCAGCCGCAGAAGCCGACAAATGTATGGATTTCACAGATTCGGAAGAATAAATTTATTGGGTTTGGTGATTCAAATTCAGAAAGATTTGTGGTATCCTTGTTGGTAAAACGGAGGTGAGAAAATGCCAACGGTAACGATAATACAGCCGACAATATCAGAAGAGCAAAACCATAAGCTCCGCTGTGCTGCATACTGCCGTGTATCATCAAACAGCGAAGATCAGCTTAATTCCTTTATGGCTCAGACAAGATACTACGAGAAAGCTTTTGAAAAGTCTGACAGAGAACAGCTTGTTGATATATATGCAGATGAGGGAATAACAGGTACTCGTGAGGACAAACGTGATGAATTTAAGCGAATGATAAGCGACTGTCGGAAAGGTAAAATAGACAGGATATACACAAAGTCTATAAGTCGATTTGCCCGAAACACCAAAGACTGTCTGAAAAACATCAGAGAGCTGAAAAGCTTAGGCATAACGGTGCTGTTTGAAAAAGAGAACATCGAAACTGCCGATATGACTGACGAGATGATGATAACGATTATGGGCGGTCTGGCTCAGGAAGAATCGACTTCTATATCGCAGAATTTGCGGTGGTCTTGCAGAAAAAGAATGGCTAATGGCACATATGAATTATCGTGTCCTCCTTATGGCTACAAAAAAATAAATGGCAAACTTGTTATTTGTCCCGAACAAGCAAAAGTAGTAAAAGAGATATATGATAGTTATCTAAGCGGCATTGGAATGATATCAATAATGAAAAATCTTAATGAACGTAATATCCCCTGCTGTAAAAATAGTGAACGGTGGCATATGATAGGCGTTTCATATATTCTAACAAATGAAAAATATACAGGAAACACACTTCTTCAGAAAACATATTCGACAAACACACTTCCCGTTAGGCGTTTTAAGAATAACGGAAACGCTGATCAATACTACGTTCGTAACACTCATCCTGCAATAATACAACAGGAGACTTTTGATAAAGTACAAAGACTCATATCAGAGAAAAATCAAAAGCAGCCTAGAGGTACGCCACACAATTCAGCCTTACACAAACATATCTTCTGCGGAAGTTGCGGCTCAATACTTATAAGAAAATCTTGCAGAGAAAAATATTATTGGTCGTGCAGAAAACACGATCTTGCAGCGGTTGACTGCCCTACCAAACAAATTTCCGAAGATAAAATCCACTCCGCTTTTATACGTCTGTACAACAAGCTCGTGTATAATTTTAAGCCTGTACTTACACCACTACAGCAAGCCTTGCAGGATCTAAAATACAAAAATACTAAAAGCGGTACGACTATAATTGAAAAGTACAAGGAAATCGCTAAACTGAAAGAACAAACTCACGTTCTCGCAAGGTTGAAAACAAAAGGCTTTCTTGATGAGGCAAAGTATCTTGGACAAACCACAGAGCTTAACTCAAAGATAGCAAAGATCCAGACCGAAATAAAGAAACTGAACGTCAGCGATGAAGAAGATGAGACTCTTGA
>ERZ772902.2561-NODE-2561-length-10074-cov-3.568320_pt1 | contig 10074 bp, 10 predicted proteins | sample MGYA00511470_ERZ772902 | MGnify/ENA primary metagenome ERZ772902 (study PRJEB29015, sample SAMEA2737717) | human gut metagenome | biome: human gut; feature: human-associated habitat; material: faeces | place: China | collected 2012 ...
CTGAATACAAAATTTTAGAAATCCAGTCATGATAATGATATTATATCATTTAATCCGGCTGGATTTTTTTATAATCATAATGGCATAGTAATTATATAAAAATAATAATATAATAATAAATACGTATTTACGAATTTTTAAGTTGCTGTTATACTAAATGCAAATAAAAACGTTATATAAAATTAGGACAAGAAAGAATAATCTGAAGCTGCATAATATTAATAATAAGGATTTATTTAATCTGTTTGGAATTATACTAAACAGAAAAGGCACAACTAATGAAACAAGAGAAAAAGTCATAGAATATGCAAGGAAACATAATGTTGAGAAATCAGTTATTATGACATTTACAGGAGCAGTTAATTGTAACATTGATTATAACGCTATAAAAAAGGAAGGAGATGCTGGTATGTGTACTGTGTTTGAGGAGACAAGAAAAGAGGGACTTGAGCAAGGATTAAAGACTGGACGTATTGAGGGTCAGGCGCGTGGCATTGTAGAACTTGGACTTGAATTTGGATTATCCAAAGAGGACATTTTAAAGAAGCTTGAAGATAAGCTCAACATATCATTACAGAAAGCTCAGGAATATCTTGTTATGTTTGGAAAACAGACCAGTTCAAGATAGACAAACTTGATATTTACATTTCTAAATGATAAAATAATATATAATTATTAGATATTTGCCGTATGCTAATCATATGTAAAGGAGTGCTAACTAATGGGAAGATTTGTCAATCCTGATAATAGTGCATTTCAAGTTGCACTTAATTCTAAAATATATATAGACAAAACCGGATTAATAGAATACACCAATAGTGTTCTTGATACATCTGATGCATATATATGCAACAGCCGTCCCCGCAGATTTGGTAAATCATATACTGCTAATATGCTTGCTGCATATTATAGCAAAGGCTGTAATTCTGAAGAAATGTTTTCTGGATTAGATATCAGCAGAAAATCTGATTTTAAAACACATCTTAATCAATATGATGTTATTCATATTGATATACAATGGTTTTTAGCTAATTGTTATAATTCTAATAAAATTGTATCATTTTTATCTGATAGTGTAATAAGCGAATTACGTGATATATATCCTGACATTTTGCCTTTGGGAGAATTATCTTTACCTGATAGTCTGTCACGTATTAAAGATAAAACTGGACAAAAGTTTATTATAATAATTGACGAATGGGATGTACTAATTCGTGATGAGGCTACTAATTATTATATACAAAATGAGTACATTAACTTTCTAAGAGGAATGTTTAAAGGAACTGAACCAACAAAATATATCCAGCTTGCATATCTGACTGGAATATTACCTATAAAAAAAGAAAAAACGCAATCTGCTGTTAACAATTTAGAAGAATTTACAATGCTTCATTCTTATGAATTAGCTCCTTATATAGGTTTTACTGAAAATGAAGTTAAAATGCTTTGCCAAAAATATGATAGAGATTTTGAAAAAGTTAAAAAATGGTATGATGGTTACTTATTAGAAAATTATGAAATATATAATCCTAAGGCTGTTGTAAGCGTTATGTTAAGAGGCAAATTCAGAAGCTATTGGTCTGAAACTGGCTCTTATGAAGTTATCGTACCACTTATAAATATGAATTATGATGGGTTAAAAAATACAATTATTGAAATGCTTTCAGGGCAGAATGTAAAAGTTAATACCTTAACATTTAAAAATGACCCTGCCAACATACAAAGCAAAGATGATGTTATAACTTATCTCATACATCTTGGTTATCTTGGTTATAATGAAAAAGATGAAACTGCATTTATTCCTAATGAGGAAATACGTCATGAATTAATTAATGCTGTAAAAAGTACCAATTGGAGTGATTTAATTCATTTCCAATATGAATCAAATCATTTATTAGATGCAACCTTATCTATGAATACGCAAGAGGTTGCAGAACAAATTCAGAAAATACATTCTGAATATGCATCCTCAATTCAATATAATGATGAAAATTCACTTAGTAGTGTCCTCACTATTGCTTATCTAAGCAGTATGCAGTACTATTTTAAACCTATACGCGAATTACCCACAGGAAAAGGATTTGCTGATTTTATATATATACCAAAGCCTGAATATATACGCGATTATCCAGCGCTTATCGTAGAATTAAAATGGAATAAAAATGCAAAAACAGCTCTGGAACAAATAAAAAATAAAGATTACCCTGAAGCAATCAAACAATATACCGGTAATATCATTTTAGTTGCTATAAATTATGACAAAAAATCTAAGAACCATGAATGTATTATAGAAAAATTATCTGTTAATTAGTATATCAATAATGCTTAACTATCCCCAAAAACAGCCAGCCTTTCATCTGTCTATTAGGGGATAGTTACTTTTATCCGCACCTTAAAACATCTCCGTACCATTCTCCCCACACCTTTTAAGTCGCTTATACATTCCCTGCTTAGTCATTCCCAGCTTGGCGGCAGCCTGCTCTGCACCAAGAGAGGCTATCATTTTGCGTACTTCCTCTACAGAGATATTATAATATTTGCCAACTCTGCCTGCATTTCTTGTAGTCCACTTCTGAAGCTTTTCCTCATCATAGCTTAATACAAGACGGGTTCTGTCCGATGACTGCCTTATCTCAGCTTTACCACCAAAGAGATTTAACAGACTATTCAGTTTTTCAACCTGTTCATCATCATTTTCTGTATGGTTAATATCAAATACCAGTATATTAAAATCTTTCATAGACTCCATAAGTTCTTTATCCAGCCTTTCTAAGTTGTTATTTCATACATCTGATTTATTTCCTTATAATTACATATTATATCATCCATTCATAACTTATGCATTATCCATATACACATTTATTCATTTTACTGTAATTGAACAAATAAACAAAAGTACACAAATATAAATCATTTTGTTTATGACTCAGATATATTTTTCAATATATGAGGCAAATATAAAACACAGACTATTATTACTTGACTATCAATAATATGGGTGTTAAAAAAATAACAATTAATTCGACCGATTAGTCGAGAAATGGTGATGTAATAAAGAATAATAACAGAAAACAGGAAATTATTGAGAGCTGCATAAGCCTGATATGCAAGAATGGCTTTGACACAGCTTCTATGCAGAATATAGCTGATGAAACCGGTATATCTAAGTCGTCTCTTTATTTTTACTTTAACTCAAAGGAAACAATTTTTAAAGAAGTTTATGAGTATTGCCACAAGTTAGATGTCGATGCCTGTAATCAGGGAATAAGCGGACTTAATACAGCTATTATACAAAGCTGTATTAGACATTGATATTAATAAATAAAAATAACCGTCAAAATGCATATAACGCCGATAAAGCAGGATTTATCGGCGTTATGTATTGTTATATTTATCACTCTTCTTTTATTATATATAACTCCAAACCAATTTAAAAATATGGCTACGAAGTTAATTTCCCCGTAACCACATACATATATTATTCCTCCTCATCCCTTCTATGATAAAGCGGAATTCTAGCTGCAATCTTACGATGTTCTTCCTCCATAGCTGCATAATGCTTTGCAGTTGTATTAATATCCTTATGTCCAAGAACATCACTTACAAGTCGTATATCGCCGGTATCTTTATAAAGTGCCGTACCGTATGTACTTCGCATTTTATGTGGTGATATTTTCTTGTCTGGTGTGGCATTTTTAGCGTACTTTTTAACCATACGTTCGATTGCACTTACACTCATGCGACTTTTTTTCATTGATATAAATACAGCCTGTTCATCAGAATCTGGATTACCAAGAAGCAATGGACGTTCATTTTCTATGTAGTCCTTCAGCGCATTTTCAGTTGTCTCATTAAAATAAAGATGTGCATCTGAACCACCTTTTCTCACTATACTAATAGTCCTATAATTAAAATTTACATCATCAAGATCAAGACCTGCACACTCAGATACACGGATACCAGTATTAAGAAGCAATGTTATAAGTGCCGTATCACGTAACTGTGTCTTCTTACACTTCTGGATTTGAAGCTTATTTCCCTTAATATTAGTATTTGAAACAACATCTAAAAATGTATTGACTTCCTCATCATTCAGGCGGATTATATCCTTCTGTGGAATTTTCACACGCTTAGCTGCCCCGATTGTCGGATTATTCTTCATATACTGATGAAGACATGCAAACTCAAAAAAGCCTCTGAGTGCCGCCATACGTCTTGCTATTCCTTTATCCTGATTCTGGTGTTCGCTTTCGCTCCCATCTGACGGATCATTAAATCTAAGATATCTCTGATACTCATTAATATCTTCAAAAGTCAGATTTTCAAGAAAATCTATACTTATATCCTTAATCGCCGTATTTTTAAGAAGTGTATTTCTTTCAGTCAAAAACTTTAAAAATGTCTGCATGTCATATGCATATGCAATAACCGTATTAATCTGTGATGAAAGCTCTTTATCATCAAGATATGACACAACATATGGAGGCAGAGCTTTTTCTATCTCTTTTAACTTGGTTAATCTTTTCTTGTTCTTTTCTTTATAATATTCTGAATTAATTCCCATATAAATATCCTTTATAACTATAAATGAGTAATTTTAAAATATTACACAATCCTTATCCTTTTTCATATAAGCATTTATTCTTCTCTTTAATAACTGTGGGTCTATCGGCGCATAGATTACATCTTCAACATAAGGATACGAAACCGCAATCCTCAGCTCCGCCATACTTCCTTCTTTACATATGACAATAATAGGAATATTTCCTATATTCTCCTTAGCTATACTGTCAAGAAGTTCCTTTCCATTATCAGCACTTTCTGATATGTCAACATATATGCATGGAATATCCTCTGTATACTTATTAATAATCTTTAACAGGTCATTCATATTTTCTGCATGACATACCTTAATCTTAGCATCATGTACGAATTCTATCGTACTTACTATATTTCTGGACTTTGTTACAACAGGTATGACTTTAGATATAACTTTTTCGCTCTTAACTATGCCATATTCGTGATAACATGACTTTCCTGCCTGCTTTCATTCATATAAACAATTACCTTTCACACAAACATACAAATATAACATTCTTACTAATCATCTTATCACTCTATAGAAAATAAAACAAGTACCAGCATAAATATCTGAATTATTTAAAATGATTATTATTGAATGTAATATTTCTATCCATATGATTATATATTCTCACTATCAAGCCAAAGTACAGCTTTCAATATATCAGGTTTAAATACATCATCAAATATGTAATCCTCATATAGATTTTCTATATTTTCTTCTGAATATTCAACCTGTCTTGAGAATATATGGACTATGTCCATTCTGTCTGCAAATGTATAACTTCTGTGATTATCCATCCATCTTAGCATATCCATCTGCCTTATAACAAAGAAATTCGTTACAAGCATCTGGCACTTTCCAAGAACATCATAATCATAAACAGCCTTTGCAAAATATCTGTATACAAAATACTCTAAAAGCTGTCTGTACTCATACTCCCTGTCAGCTATATATGTTCCGAACTCCTCGCTTAAAATGCCATATTCTTCCCTGCTCATCTGTTCATGCAGACTGCTTATAACATCCTTAAGCATAATCTCCCACGACTCATTAAGCACCTCCATCTCCTCGTATGGAACTAATATTTCTCTTATACTCTCCTGAAGTGATATATCACTAAACTCACCGTTATCGTACATTTCTCTTGTATCTTCCAAAAGTCCAGCGCCATATTCCTTCATATAGGAAGCGGCTATTTCTTTTATTCTGTCATACTCTCCATCATTGACACATTCCTGTATTTCACTTCCAAGTGATAATATAACGATAAGCTTTTCGTGGATTGAAAGACCTTCTCTTTCAAGAATTCCAAAGACTGCCTCGCGCGCTGCAAATATCTTTGATGCATATTCACTGTCGTATTCTGAGTCAGTATCATATTCCTCATCTAATGGCTGTTCTTTCATTGTAAATGTTTCATTCTTAGATAACATAAGTCTTGCTGCCTCTTCGCAAGCCATACCTATGCCCGACTCCTTAATCGTACCATAATATTCTGAATATCTTGGAAACTGGCTGCACACAACACCAAGATACTTTTCACCAAGTTCCTTATGAACTACACACAATCCTTCCTCTGTAAGCATAGGACACCTGTTATCAACCAGCTTAAAGCAGTGCTCACCGTCTTCACTTTCTACTATACTGCTTCTTAACTTTTCTCCTATCTTACCTGTCATCTGCTGGTAATATTCATAAGTTTCCTCATCAATATCTATCTCCCAGCCTCCTACACAGCAATTATCCTTACATTCTCCAGCTATACATCGAAATTCATCATAATAATATGGAACTCTTAACTTCATCTTTATGCCCGCCTTATCATATTATTTTTACGCTTAGTATATCTTCAACACGTATTGTTTTTCCATCCTGCATTATTAATATTCTATCATAGTCGTCAATAGTCCGCACTATGCCGGAATACTCTTCATAATGTCCGCCTTCTTTTAATTCGTCCTTCACGAAATATTTTACTGTAACACTACAATCCTCATCCGACAAACCTTTCGTCCTTTTATCAAGTGCCGTTCTCATCAAAATAAACTGTTCATTGAGCCTGTTGATATCATCCTCCTCAAGCTCTATCTTACTGTCTGTAAGCCTTGCCACCTCTGAAACAGCATCCTCATAGCCTGTAAGTGCTGCAAAAGGTGAAAACTGAGCCGCCCGCTCATAGTTAGACATCTTTCTGTGTCTTAATGAGTCCGGACGGCTTTTATTAATAATATCACTATAATCTGAATTGACCATAACTCCTGCTTTCCTGATAAAAAAGTTGTATTCATTCAAATATAGTATTTATGCCTTATGCCCGCCTATCTGACGGTTTCTGTCCATCGCAGTTGCCCCTTCTTTAAGATTCATTCCTCTGACAATAGCATTTTTACCATACTTTTTCTTTATATCTATCACTGTCTTTAGAACCTTTTTCTCTTTATCTAACTGTATATCTTCTTCCTTATTATTATCAGTTTCCAGAAAATCTGAAAACAGGTCAAGCTGTCTGAAATCACCTTTTTTATCAGCTTCCTCCTCACGGATAACGTGATTGGCTGTCACATTAAGCCGCCTTACCATAAGCCTTTTGTCTACTATATTATCAAAAAGCTCTAAAACCTTTGTCGTTGACAGCTTAACAGATGATGAGAACCTGCCAAGATTAGCTGTTCCGTGTGCATGCTTAGGTATCCGTCTTCCATACCGGTCACGCACAACTTCTCCCTTATAAGTACCCTCAGACATATGTGACTCACTGCTTATATTATCAATATCATAACCTACTGTAAGTACGAGCTGGTCTGTCACAAGTCCTTTATCTATAAGCTCAAGCATAAGAAGGTCGACCATCTCACTCACGACAAGCCTTGTTTTTTCAAAGTCATACGCGCAGTGAAGAACCTGTCCTGAACCGATACTGTTAGACTCTGGCTTATAGCTTTTTATGTCAGCTATAGTACATGGCTCATATCCCCACGCATGGTCGATAAGAAGCTCTGCATTTACGCCAAACAGCTTATATAACAGTTCTTCATTATAGAAATCACTGTCACTGCCAAGGGAACATCTTGCGACATCACCCATTGTATACATTCCATATTCGTACAGCTTCTTTGCATAGCCTGGACCAACTCGCCAGAAGTCAGTTATAGGCTTATGTCCCCACAGCTTTTCACGGTAACTGTGCTCATCAAGCTCTGCTATTCTTACGCCGTCCTCATCAGCTTTGATATGCTTCGCAACTATATCCATAGCTATCTTACACAGATAAAGATTGGTTCCGATACCTGCTGTAGCAGTTATGCCGGTGGTTACCAGGACATCCTTTATCATCTTTCTTGCAAGCTCATGCGTAGTCAGCTTATATGTGTTAAGATATGCCCCCACATCTATAAACACCTCATCAACAGAATATACATGTATATCCTCCGGTGCAACATACTTAAGATATATGTTGTATATCATTGTTGAATATTTCATGTATAAAGACATCTGTGGTGTCGCAACGATATATGACAGTTCAAGATTTTTATTATGTTCAAGCTCTGTGGCACTATATGAACTTCCACTTAACTTATGCCCGTAGGCTTCATTACGCCTCATTGCATTAATCTCATTTACCTTTGAAACAACCTCAAAAAGTCTTGCCCTTCCTGATATCCCGTATGACTTAAGTGATGGTGACACCGCAAGGCATATCGTCTTTTCAGTCCTTGATGCATCCGCAACAACAAGATTGGTATCAAGCGGGTCTAACCCTCTTGTCACACACTCAACAGAAGCATAAAATGTTTTTAAATCAATGGCTATATACATATGCTTAACTGACATACTTATCTCCATTTCCACACATTTTCACATAATCTTATATCTTTCTCATAACCTCAAGTCTTTTATGAAGCTCTTTTATATGGGAAAGCTCTGCATCATCAACGGCACGTCCTGAATAATAATATTCAACTTTACCTCTCTCATTACTATTATGTTCACCATCAATAATTCCATTCTTAATAAGTGTATTCTTAAGATTATTAGATACACCTATATTGCCATCAATAATTTCTATATCTGACGGAAACAGCTTTGCGAATGAATCCTTGAAGTAGTTAAAATGTGTACAGCCTAATACAAGCTCTGAATAATCACCGAAATTATATCCGGCAAATTCATTATTAAGATAATTCATAACATTTGACGAATTAAACTCATCCTTCTGTGCAAATCTTACAAGCATAGGAAGTGCAACTACATCTACTTTATGGTTAATGTCATACTTCATTATAAGATTTTTAAGCTTTACCCCCTTTGATGTCACAGGTGTCGCAACAACCATAATCCTCTTATCCCTGTTATGCTGACAAGCGGGCTTTACGGCTGGTTCTATGCCTATGATAGGTAACTGGTACTTGTTACGCAGATATGTAATTGCCGCACTTGTAGCAGTATTGCAGGCAAGCACAACTGCCTTGCAGCCTTTTTCTACAAGAAATCCGACCGCCTTATCAACATATTCGCGTATCTGTTCATTAGTCTTCTCACCATATGGAACATTATCTACATCCGCATAAAATACATAATCAACCTCAGGCAAAGTTATCATAGCCTGATGAAGTAATGATAAGCCTCCTATACCTGAATCAAATATACCTATCTTCACGATTACCGCCTCCTGATATCCGTCATTGTTCTTTTGCATTTATTACATAATTACTCTCTGGTGCCTATTATAATCTGGTTGTCCACTCACTGCAATCCCATACGTCTGTTGCCAGACCATCATAGAACTCAGGTTCATGGCATACCATAAGAATACTTCCCTTGTACTCAAGAAGTGCTCTCTTAAGCTCATCCTTTGCATCTACATCAAGATGGTTAGTAGGCTCATCAAGAATAAGTACCTCTGCGGGTTCTACGAGCACTCTTGCAAGTGCAATTCTTTTCTTCTGTCCTCCTGATAATGTATTAATATCAGCATCACAATCCGTTATTCCAAGTCTGTTAAGTATAGACTTAGCCTGTGCTTCACTGCTGTTTTTCTTCCCCCTTACCACATAGCTTATAATTGTATCATCCTCAAGAAACGTTGGCGTCTGCGGCAGATATTCTATAGTAACATTTCTGCCCTTAACAATCTTTCCTTCATCAGGAAATTCAACACCTGCAATTATCTTTAAAAATGTTGACTTTCCTGTTCCATTGACACCAATTACACCAATCTTATCACCGTCATTTACACCTAATGTTATACAGTCAAACAACTCTTTTTCGCCATAGGTTTTACTTATTTTCTCAGCATTTAAAATATTCATTATCCATCCTCATTTATTAATCTTCATTATCTCTATGATTATATAATTTCTTAAATATTTCTGCCAGTTCAGGATTATTCTTTTCCATTCTCTCAATATGTTCCTTTCTTCTTTGAACCATGTGTTCATATGCTTTAGGATTCATATTTTTAAAATGTTCTGAAATATCTTTTCTGTGTC
>ERZ772902.2562-NODE-2562-length-10063-cov-2.370004_pt1 | contig 10063 bp, 8 predicted proteins | sample MGYA00511470_ERZ772902 | MGnify/ENA primary metagenome ERZ772902 (study PRJEB29015, sample SAMEA2737717) | human gut metagenome | biome: human gut; feature: human-associated habitat; material: faeces | place: China | collected 2012 ...
GTGCTGCTGGTAGGCCCTCCGGGCACCGGCAAGACACTGCTGGCCAAGGCGGTGGCCGGTGAGGCGGGAGTACAGTTTCTGTCCATCTCCGGCTCGGACTTTGTGGAGATGTATGTGGGCGTAGGCGCCTCCCGTGTGCGGGATCTGTTCCAGCAGGCCAAGAAGAGCGCCCCGGCCATCATTTTCATCGACGAGATCGACGCCGTGGGCCGTCAGCGTGGCAGCGGTCTGGGTGGCGGACACGACGAGCGGGAGCAGACCCTGAACCAGCTGCTGGTGGAAATGGACGGCTTCGGCTCCAACGAGGGCGTGGTGGTGCTGGCCGCCACCAATCGAGTGGATATTCTGGATCCGGCGCTGCTGCGTCCGGGACGGTTCGACCGGCAGGTCTATGTGGGGTTGCCGGACATCAAGGGCCGGGAGGAGATTTTGCAGGTACACGCCAAGAACAAGCCGCTGGCGGAGGACGTGGATCTGAGACAGATCGCCCGTGGTACCGCAGGCTTTACCGGCGCCGATCTGGAGAACCTCCTCAACGAGGCGGCCCTGCTGGCGGGACGGAGCAGCGAGTCCTTCATCACCATGAAGGATCTGCAGGAGTCCATCATCAAGGTCATCGCCGGGCCGGAGAAGCACAGCCGGGTCATCCCGGAGAAGGAGCGGCGGCTGACGGCTTATCACGAGGCGGGACACGCCGTGGTGATGCACGCACTGCCCGATCTGGATCCGGTGCATCAGATCACCATCGTTCCCAGAGGCGAGGCGGGCGGCATGACCATCTATCTGCCGGACGAGGATCGGTCGTACCTCTCCCGCAGCTATATGCTGGACCGCATCGCCGGACTGCTGGGCGGCCGGGCGGCGGAGCAGCTGGTGCTGGGGGATATCTCCACCGGGGCCTCCAACGACATCAGCCGTGCCACGCAGCTGGCCCGGAAGATGGTGGGCACCTACGGAATGTCGGAGCAGCTGGGCAACGTGGCCTTCGACGCCGGACACGACGAGGTGTTCATCGGCAAGTCCATGGCCCAGACCCGGCCCTACTCCGAGAAAACGGCGGCGGAGATGGACGGCGAGATCCGCCGCATCATGGACGACGCCTACGCCCGCTGCACCGCCATTCTGGAGCAGTACCGGCCCCAGCTGGTGGAGGTGGCGGAGTATCTGCTGGCCAACGAGACCATGACGGCAGAGGAGTTCGAGAAGGTATTCCGGACGGAGTGAGGCATTGACAGCGCCTTGCTTATGGGGTAAAATAACGGGGTATCCGCCTCCGTAGCTCAGCTGTATAGAGCGACCGCCTCCTAAGCGGTAGGCCGCCAGTTAGAATCTGGCCGGGGGTGCCATATAAAACACCGCAGGACGGGGAATCTCCCCACCCTGCGGTGTTTTTTGCTGCCTGAGGCGCTTTTTTGAAGAAAATGACGAAAATTTGTGAAAAAAGGCCTTGTGCTTTTTCGGCTGCGGTGCTATGATACGCACATCCATGTGTACGCCGAACCGCCCATGGGCGGTTATCGTTTCAGATGAAACGATAAGGGGGGTTCCAAAGGGAGTGGCGTTCTGAGGAGGGGCGCAGCCCCGACGTGGCGATCCGCATTCCCCTTTGCAGCATCCCCCACAAAGCCCAACGGCCAAGACCCGCACACGCAAAAAAATAGGAGGAAGATACGATGACAAACCGCAAGAGTACCAAACGGGCCTTGCTGGGCAGCGTCATGGCCATGGTTCTGTGCCTGGCTATGCTGGTAGGCGCTACCTTCGCATGGTTCACCGACACCGCAAGCACCAACGTCAACAAAATTCAGGCCGGTAACCTGGATGTGGTGCTGGAGATGCAGAACGCTGACGGCAAGTGGGTCAGCGCCGAGGGCAAGACGCTGGACTTCGTCAAGGCCGCTGATGCCAAGGGCGAAGCCATCCTGTGGGAGCCGGGCTGTACCTATGAACTGCCCGCCCTGCGGATCCGCAACAACGGCAATCTGGCCCTGAAGTACAAGGTGGCCATCACCGGCATCAACGGCAGCGCCAAGCTGAACGAGGTCATCGACTGGACCATCAATGATGCGGATATCAACCTGACCGAGATGCAGCTGAAGGCCGGGGAAGAGGGCGCCGCCTTCACCATCAAGGGCCATATGCAGGAGTCCGCCGGCAACGACTACATGAACGAGTCTATTGACGGCATCGCCATCACCGTGGTGGCCACCCAGAACACCGTGGAGAGCGACAGCTTCAACAACACCTACGATGCCAACGCCACCTATCCCGTGGTGGCTGTGGGCGATGTGAATACCGACGGCGACACGGTGATTCAGGACCGTGAGAAGGACCCCACTGTGATCGCTACCATTCCCGCAGGCAGCACCGATGCCGGAAAGCTGACGCTGGTCAAGACAGAAGGGCAGACTCCGGCCAACATTGAGATCGTCACCGGCACCGACACCGTTACCACCGAGGTTCGTCTGGAGGATCAGAACGGCAACAAGGTCACGGCAGCGGACGGCAAGTTCTTCGTCGTGGCACTTCAGCTGGAGAAGGAGCTGAACGTGATCGGGTTCTATCACTCCGAGACGCCGCTGACCAAGGCGGAGAGCGCCGAGGCGGTCAAGGCGGCCAACGACACCTACTATTATGATGCTGCCACCGGCCTGCTGACCTTCAGCACCGATGATTTCTCCCCCTTCACTGTGGTGACCTCCAGCAGTGTTTTCAACGGCGGCAAAGGCACCAAGGCGAACCCCTATCTGGTGGCTACCGGTGAGCAGGCGCTGAAGATGGAAAATGCCAAGGGCTACTTCAAGCTGGTGGACGACGTGGTCGTCACCGATGAGATCTATCTGTCCGGCAAGACCGTGACCGTGGATCTGAACGGCCACTCCATCCGACTGGAGTATGCGGCGGGCGTAAAGCCTAATAACGGCAGCGTGTTTTATATCGGCGGCAAGAAGGGCAACCTGACTATCAATGACAGCAGCGAGGGCCAGACCGGCGCGGTATACGGCTCGGATAAGACCTACGCAAACAAGGTGACCTCTGCGGTTCGTGCGGGCAACTATGGCAGGCTGACCATCAACGGCGGCCATTTCTATGGTACCAGCGAGGGGACTTCCTGTATCTTCGTCTACACCAGCATGAGCAGTGGAAGCAAGGCTACGGTGACCATCAACGGCGGTAAGTTCGAGACGGCCACCCCCAGCAATGGGACGTATTATGTGCTGAACCACCAGGATAATGCTACCGCCGGCTGCACCATTACGGTAAACGGCGGCAGCTTCAAAAATTATAATCCCGGCGTGACAACGGTAGACCCGGTCAATGCCAAAACCGGCAAGATCACTCTGGGTAATGGCTGCACCACGACCTCCACTGTTGACGGCAGCGACACTTGGTACACGGTGAGCAAGTAAAGTATTCCCCTATAAACAGCGGAACGAAAGCGCCCCTCCCCGACGGGAAGGGGCGCTTTTTACGTGGGTATCGCATGGCCTGTATGCGGTCATCGGAATGATATTTTCTTAAAAAGAAACTCTATTTCATAAAAGTTTCCTGCAAGTTTGTGAAAACTGTATAAAATGCAGGGCTGCGGGGCGGTAAATTCGACATACCCCCCATTGACTTTTGCATATAAAACCGGTAAACTATGCAACATCAAGCGGCCCGCCCGTGTGGGCCAGCCTTTGGAAAGGAGACAGACGTCATGAAGTACACTTCCGCCTGTAACCGTACTCATGCTGCCGATGCGTGCTACGCACCGGCCACTCAGTCTGCCTCCTGCACCGCTTCCTATCTGTTTGCTCTGGACACTGCCATTCTGGCGGTGTCCATTTTGCTGTCCATTCTGCTGGGGGTACTGGTGGCTCTGGCGGTTCTGCTGGTTCTGATCGTACTGGTACGAATTATCCCGCATCCCGCAGTAAGGCGCAGCGTCGAGTGGTTTCCGGCAGAATAGTCCGGGACAGAGACTTGGCTGACGGCTTTGCTGCAAGAGCAAGGCCGTTTTTCTTTTGTATTTTTAAGCCCACCGGCTGAAAATAAAACCCACAAGAATCGAGGAAAGAAACATGAAAAAGGGAATGAAACTTGTATGTATGGTATTGACGCTGGCCATGCTGCTGGGCCTGCTGGCCGGATGCGGCGGCAAGGGCGGCGATGACAGCAACGGCGGCGGAAGCGACCAGACTCTGCTGCTGGGCCTCATCGGCCCCATGACCGGTGACTATGCCCACTACGGTACCTCCACCCGTGACGGCGCTCAGGTGGCTGTGGAGGAGATCAATGCCGCCGGCGGCGTCAACGGATGGCAGCTCAAGCTGCAGACCGAGGACTCTCAGGGCGATCCCGACTCCGCCATCTCTGCCTTTGGTAAGCTGATGGACGATAAGATGGACGTCTCTCTGGGCTGCGTGCTGTCCGGTGAGGCCCAGTCCGTCATCCCCGCCGCCAAGAACGACAACGTACTCGTCGTCACCTGTACCTCCTCTGCCGAGAAGTGCATTCAGGGCAACGACAAGGCCTTCCGTGTCTGCTTCAACGACCCGGCACAGGGTACTGCCTCTGCCGACTATATCGCTGACAACAAGCTGGGCAGTAAGATCGCCGTGTTCTATCAGTCCGACATCGACTACTCTGCCGGTCTGGTGGAGACCTTCACTGCTCAGGCAGCCCAGCGGGATCTGACCATCGTCACCCAGCAGGCCTTCACCGAGGGTACCAAGACGGATTTCTCCACCCAGATCAACGCCATCCGTGATTCCGGCTGCGATTTGGTGTTCCTGCCCATCTATGCCGCTGAGGCCTCCGTGTTCCTGACCCAGGCTCAGGGCAAGCTGGATGGCATCAAGGTCTTTGGCTGCGACGGTCTGGACGGCCTGCAGACCAAGGTCTCCGACATGACTATGCTGGAGGGTGTTATGATGCTGACCCCCTTTGCCGTGGACGCTCCCGACACCAAGACCCAGACCTTCGTGGACAAGTTCACCAAGCTCCACGGCTCCGCTCCTGATCAGTTCGCCGCCGACGCCTACGACGCCGTGTATGCCGTGAAGGCGGCCATGGAGGCCTGCGGCAAGACCCCTGCTGACGCCGACTTTACCTCCGCCATGGTGGATGCCATGTACACCATCACCGTGGACGGCCTCACCGGCACCATGCAGTGGGACACCAGCCGTGAACCCGCCAAGAACGCCAAGGCCATGGTGTTCGCCGCCGACGGCACCACCAGCCTGCTTGGCTAAAGAAACCCGGTGCTCTCCGGGGCTTCGGCCCCGGAGGGCGCTGTCCGCCGAACGGCAGAACAGTGCCTGCCGGTGTCTCCGGCACGGCAGTATTGTGCCGCCCGGCCCGCCCTCCGGACAGGGAGGGATATCCGGAAGAAAGAGAGGAAACTGATTTATGACCCGATTGATCGAGACCCTTATCAGCGGCCTGAGCCTGGGCAGCATCTATGCGCTGATGGCTCTGGGCTATACCATGGTCTACGGCATCGCCAAGATGCTGAACTTCGCCCACGGCGATATCATCATGGTGGGAGCCTATGCCGTTGTCACCTCTGTGCTGACGCTGGGGATGCCGCCGCTGGTGGCTATCCTCATCAGCATCGCCGTCTGCGCCCTGCTGGGTATCACCGTTGAATTTCTGGCCTACCGGCCCCTGCGGCAGGCCCCGCCGTTGGCGGTCCTGATCACCGCCATCGGTGTCAGCTATCTGCTGCAGAATCTGGCGCTGCTGATCTACGGCTCGGAGCAGAAGGCCTTTCCGGTGCTGTTCACCATCCCCAGCGTGGAGCTGGGCGGCGTGTACATCGACGGCATCACCATCGCCACCATGGCGGTGACGGCCATTATCATGGTGGGGCTGTCCCTGTTTATCAACCGCACCCGGATGGGCAAGGCCATGCGGGCGGTGTCGGAGGATAAGGAGGCGGCAGAGCTGATGGGCATCAGCGTCAACCGCACCATCACCGTCACCTTTGCCATCGGCTCGGCGCTGGCGGGCGTGGCCGCCATCTTCTACGGAGCGGCCTACACCTACATCCGGCCCACCACCGGCGCCATGCCCGGCATCAAGGCCTTTACCGCAGCCGTGTTTGGCGGCATCGGGTCTATTCCCGGCGCTATGCTGGGCGGTGTGCTGCTGGGCGTTATCGAGCAGCTCTCCAAGACGTATATTTCCACCCTGTGGGCCGACGCCATCGTGTTCGGCGTGCTGGTGGCGGTGCTGGTGGTGAAGCCCACCGGCCTGCTGGGCAAGCGTATCAGTGAGAAGGTGTAAGCTATGGGAAAGAATATGACCTCCGGCGCACGGCGCCTCAGCGGCAACGCCGTGACGCTGCTCATTACCGCTCTGCTCTGCGGCGGCTCCGCTGCCCTCATTTACTCCGGAGCTGCCAGCCGGCAGATCTCCAATATGCTCATCTCCATGGCCTGCTACATCGTCATGGCGGTGTCCCTGAATCTGGTGGTGGGCCTGCTGGGTGAGCTGTCACTGGGCCATGCGGGCTTCATGTCCGTGGGCCTGTTCACCGGCTGCCTGCTCTCCATTCAGCTGGCGCAGAGCGTCCCCATCGGAGTGCGGATGCCTCTGTCCATGCTGCTGGGCGGCGTGGCGGCGGCGGTGGTGGGCCTGCTGGTGGGCCTGCCGGCCCTGCGGCTCAAGGGCGACTATCTGGCCATCGTAACGCTGGCCTGCGGCGAGATCATCAAGACCATCATCAACAATCTCTCCGTCACCGGCGGCGCCAAGGGGTTGGATACCAGCGACATCTACGCCGACACCCGGACGCTGCTGCCCTTTGCCATCGTGCTGATTTTTCTGGTGGTGCTGGTGATGATGAATCTGAAGAACTCCCGCCATGGCCGGGCCATCATGGCCATCCGGGATAACCGCATCGCCGCCGAGTCCAACGGCGTCAACGTGACGTATTACAAGCTGATGGTGTTCGTGCTGGCGGCTTTCTTCGCCGGAATGGCCGGTGTGCTGTACGGACATACGCTGGCCAACATCAAGCCCGCCATGTTTGACTATAATATGTCTATCTTGATTCTGGTATATGTTGTGCTTGGTGGAATTGGAAATCTTCGCGGATCTATTATTGCAACAGTTATCCTGTATGCACTTCCGGAACTGCTCAGAGGATTTGCAAACTACCGTATGCTGATCTATGCAATTGTACTGATTGTTATGATGCTCTTTAACTGGGCTCCTGCAGCAAGAAACTGGAGAGCGCGTATGGTTGAAAAATTCAAAGGAACAGCAAAGAAAAAGGAGGCAGCTTAACTATGGCAATGTTAGAGGTAAATCATCTGGCTATTCAGTTCGGCGGTCTTCGCGCAGTTGATGGATTCAATGTATCTATCGAAAAGGGTCAGCTGTATGGCCTGATCGGACCGAATGGTGCAGGAAAAACAACAATTTTCAACCTTCTTACAGGTGTTTACAAACCGACAGAGGGTATTATCAAACTGGATGGACAGGACATCACAGGAAAGAGCACGATTGAGATCAACAAAGCAGGTATAGCGCGAACCTTCCAGAATATTCGTCTGTTTAAAGAAATGACGGTTCTTGACAACGTTAAAGTAGGACTGCATAATCATCATTCGTATTCTACACTGACTGGAATTTTGAGACTTCCGAAGTATCACAAAGTAGAAAAGGAAATGAATGAAAAAGCGATGGAAATCCTCAGAGTATTTGATCTGGACAAAGAGGCAGATACACTGGCAGGAAACCTTCCATATGGTAAACAGCGTAAGCTGGAGATCGCCAGAGCACTGGCAACAAATCCGAAGCTTCTTCTTCTGGATGAGCCGGCAGCAGGTATGAACCCGAATGAAACACAGGAACTGATGGATACTATCCGTTTTGTACAGAAACATTTTGATATGACTACTCTTCTGATCGAGCATGATATGAAGCTGGTCGGCGGTATCTGCGAAGAGGTAACCGTACTGAATTTCGGTCAGGTGCTTGCACAGGGCGAAACACAGAAGGTCCTGAAGGATCCGGCAGTTGTTACTGCATATCTGGGAGAATAGGAGGAAAATCAAATGTCAATGTTGGAAGTAAAAGATCTCCAGGTGTATTATGGCGTTATCCAGGCATTGAAGGGAATTTCCTTTCATGTAGAGCAGGGAGAAGTTATTGCACTGATCGGTGCGAACGGTGCCGGTAAGACAACTACACTGCAGACACTGACCGGAATCATTCCGGCAAAAGCAGGAAGCATCATGTTTGGAGGAAAAGACCTTACAAAAACACCAGCACACAAGATCGTGGAGATGGGAATGGCGCATGTACCGGAAGGACGTCGTGTATTTGCAGATATGTCTGTATACGAAAATCTTCTGATGGGTGCCTACACAAGAAAAGATAAAAATGAGATCGCACAGAGTCTTGAGATGGTTTATAAGAGATTCCCTCGTCTGAAAGAGCGTACAGGACAGCGTGCCGGTACACTTTCCGGTGGTGAGCAGCAGATGCTTGCAATGGGACGTGCACTTATGAGTAAACCGAGCATCATTTTGATGGATGAGCCGTCCATGGGTCTGTCTCCAATCTTTGTAAATGAGATCTTTGATATTATCAAAGAAGTAAGTGAAAGCGGCACAACGGTTCTTCTCGTTGAGCAGAACGCAAAGAAAGCCCTTTCCATCGCTGACAGAGCATACGTTCTCGAGACAGGAAGTATTACTCTGGAAGGAAAAGCAGATGATCTGCTTCATGATGAATCTGTCCAGAAAGCATATCTGGGAGAATAAGGAGGAATCGATATGGATCAGGTTGTAATAACCATTGCAAGACAGTATGGAAGCGGCGGGCGAACCATCGGTGAGATGTTGGCGAAGAAGCTGAATGTTCATTACTATGACAAGGAGCTGATGAAGCTGGCAAGTGATGACAGTGGCATCAATGAAGCGCTGTTCGTAAATGCAGATGAAAAAGTGAAGAGTACGAAGCTGTTCCATATTGCGAAAAAGGAGTATCACGGGGAACTGATTCCTCCGGAAAGTGATGATTTTACCTCCACGGACAATCTGTTTAACTATCAGGCGAAGGTAGTTAATGATCTTGCAGAAAAAGAATCTTATGTGATCGTAGGACGCTGCGTCAACTATGTATTCAAGGATCGTCCGAATACATTGCGTGTATTTGTCCATGCTCCATGGGAATTCCGTGTAGAGCAGGCATCTCAGAAGATCTCCGGATCAAGAGAGGATGTCGAGAAATTCCTTCTCAAAGATGATAAGCGTAAACAGGATTATTATCGTAAATTTGCAGGTGGTCAGTGGAGTGATGCCACGAATTATGATCTCTGTCTGAACAGTGGAAAACTCGGATTTGACAAATGTGTGGATGCAATTGAAACACAGCTGAAGATCATGCTTGGTAAATAAAATACAGGATCATTACAGAGCACTGAGGGCTTTTTACGAGCCCCGGTGCTTTTTTTCTGCCACTTTTCATATACTGAACAGAAGGATAGTTATGTCTGGGATTTGAAACCGGAATATGAAAAAAAGAAAAGCAGGAATTGGGATATTTGTGATCGTACTGATCATAACTGCGGTGCGAGTAAAAAGTATGGACTCGCACCGTATTTCAGGCAGAATTCTGGCTGAAAATATAGCAGGTCCGGGGATGATGCGGCTGGTGGAGCAATCCATGCAGGCCCAGGTACAAAAAACATCAGTTACGGAAATAGCTGTGAAAGAATGGAAGCATCCGCAGGCGGCACTGACATTTGACGACGGACCGGATATCAGGTATACACCACTTCTTCTGGATGGTCTGAAAGAGCGGAATGTCAGAGCTTCTTTTTTTCTTCTTGGAGAGAAGGTTGAACAGTATCCGGAGCTTGTAGAACGGATGCAGAAAGAAGGGCATCTGGTAGGAAACCATACCTATCATCATGTACAGCTGAATAAACTGAATGAGACGAAGGCAAGGGAAGAAATCCTGAAAACAAATAATCTGATCTATGAGACAACAGGTGTTTATCCACTGTACCTGCGCCCGCCGTTTGGTGCCTGGAAGAAAAATCTGGAACTATGTGTGGAGA
>ERZ772902.2565-NODE-2565-length-10048-cov-2.452116_pt1 | contig 10048 bp, 9 predicted proteins | sample MGYA00511470_ERZ772902 | MGnify/ENA primary metagenome ERZ772902 (study PRJEB29015, sample SAMEA2737717) | human gut metagenome | biome: human gut; feature: human-associated habitat; material: faeces | place: China | collected 2012 ...
CGAATTGCCCGCCATATTGCCGGACACGCAGCCTCATTACGTCGCCTGGATGGAATTATATTCACCGGCGGAATAGGAGAGAATTCAAGTTTAATTCGTCGTCTGGTCATGGAACATTTGGCTGTATTAGGCGTAGAGATTGATACAGAAATGAATAATCGCTCTAACTCCTGTGGTGAGCGAATTGTTTCCAGTGAAAATGCGCGTGTCATTTGCGCCGTTATCCCAACCAACGAAGAAAAAATGATTGCTTTGGATGCCATTTATTTAGGCAAAGTTAACGCGCCCGCAGAATTTGCATAATTTAGTTGAAGTATTGTAGAGAGATTATTTTTCATGAAGGTAGATATTGATACCAGCGATAAGCTGTACGCCGACGCATGGCTTGGCTTTAAAGGTACGGACTGGAAAAACGAAATTAATGTCCGCGATTTTATTCAACATAACTATACACCTTATGAAGGCGATGAATCTTTTCTCGCCGAAGCGACGCCTGCCACCACGGAATTGTGGGAAAAAGTGATGGAAGGCATCCGTATCGAAAATGCGACTCACGCGCCATTGGATTTCGATACTAATATTGCTACCACCATTACCGCTCATGATGCGGGATATATTAACCAGCCGCTGGAAAAAATAGTGGGCCTGCAAACGGATGCGCCATTAAAGCGTGCGCTGCATCCGTTCGGTGGCATTAATATGATTAAAAGTTCATTCCACGCCTATGGTCGTGAAATGGACAGTGAATTTGAATATCTGTTTACCGATCTGCGTAAAACCCATAACCAGGGCGTATTTGATGTTTACTCACCGGATATGCTGCGCTGCCGTAAATCTGGCGTGCTGACCGGTTTACCAGATGGCTATGGTCGTGGGCGCATTATCGGTGACTATCGCCGCGTGGCGCTATATGGCATCAGTTATCTGGTGCGTGAACGCGAACTGCAATTTGCCGATCTCCAGTCCCGTCTGGAAAAAGGCGAGGATCTGGAAGCCACCATCCGTCTGCGTGAGGAGCTGGCAGAGCATCGTCATGCGCTGTTGCAGATTCAGGAAATGGCGGCGAAATATGGCTTTGATATCTCTCGCCCGGCGCAGAATGCGCAGGAAGCGGTGCAGTGGCTCTACTTCGCTTATCTGGCGGCAGTGAAATCGCAAAATGGCGGCGCGATGTCGCTGGGCCGCACGGCATCGTTCCTCGATATCTTCATTGAGCACGACTTTAAAGCTGGCGTCCTCAATGAGCAGCAGGCACAGGAACTGATCGACCACTTCATTATGAAGATCCGTATGGTGCGCTTCCTGCGTACGCCGGAATTTGATTCGCTGTTCTCCGGCGACCCAATCTGGGCGACGGAAGTGATCGGTGGGATGGGGCTGGACGGTCGTACGCTGGTGACCAAAAACTCTTTCCGTTATCTGCACACCCTGCACACTATGGGGCCAGCACCGGAACCAAACCTGACCATTCTGTGGTCGGAAGAATTACCGATCGCCTTCAAAAAATATGCTGCGCAGGTGTCTATCGTCACCTCTTCCTTGCAGTATGAAAACGACGATCTGATGCGTACTGACTTCAACAGCGACGATTACGCGATTGCCTGCTGCGTCAGCCCAATGGTGATTGGTAAGCAAATGCAGTTCTTTGGTGCACGCGCTAACCTGGCGAAAACGCTGCTGTACGCAATTAACGGCGGGGTGGATGAGAAGCTGAAGATTCAGGTCGGTCCGAAAACGGCACCGCTGATGGACGACGTGCTGGATTACGACAAAGTGATGGACAGTCTCGATCACTTCATGGACTGGCTGGCGGTGCAGTACATCAGCGCGCTGAACATCATCCACTACATGCACGACAAGTACAGCTACGAAGCTTCGCTGATGGCGCTGCACGATCGTGATGTTTATCGCACGATGGCTTGCGGCATCGCGGGTCTGTCGGTGGCGACGGACTCCCTGTCTGCCATCAAATATGCCCGCGTGAAACCGATCCGTGACGAAAACGGCCTGGCGGTGGATTTCGAAATCGACGGCGAATATCCGCAGTATGGCAACAACGACGAGCGCGTAGACAGCATTGCCTGCGATCTGGTTGAACGCTTTATGAAGAAAATTAAAGCGCTGCCAACCTATCGCAACGCCGTCCCCACCCAGTCGATTCTGACTATCACTTCTAACGTGGTGTACGGCCAGAAAACCGGTAACACGCCAGACGGTCGTCGCGCCGGAACACCGTTCGCACCGGGCGCTAACCCGATGCACGGTCGTGACCGCAAAGGTGCGGTAGCCTCGCTGACGTCGGTGGCGAAACTGCCGTTCACCTACGCCAAAGACGGGATCTCGTACACCTTCTCAATTGTCCCGGCGGCGCTGGGCAAAGAAGATCCGGTACGCAAAACCAACCTTGTCGGCCTGCTGGATGGTTATTTCCACCACGAAGCGGATGTGGAAGGCGGTCAGCACCTCAACGTCAACGTGATGAATCGGGAAATGTTGCTGGATGCCATTGAGCATCCGGAAAAATACCCCAACCTGACAATCCGTGTCTCTGGCTACGCCGTGCGCTTCAACGCACTGACCCGTGAACAGCAGCAGGATGTGATTTCACGTACCTTTACCCAGGCGCTTTGATGCCGGAGGATGTATGAAAAAGATTATCGAAACGCAACGTGCGCCAGGCGCAATCGGCCCTTATGTTCAGGGCGTTGATTTAGGCAGCATGGTCTTCACCTCTGGGCAAATTCCGGTTTGCCCACAGACCGGTGAGATCCCGGCTGATGTGCAAGATCAGGCGCGTTTAAGCCTCGAAAACGTCAAAGCGATCGTGGTTGCTGCCGGGCTGAGCGTGGGCGATATCATCAAGATGACCGTGTTCATCACCGATCTGAATGATTTTGCCACCATCAACGAAGTCTATAAGCAGTTCTTCGATGAGCATCAGGCGACCTACCCGACCCGGAGCTGTGTGCAGGTCGCGCGTTTGCCGAAAGATGTGAAGCTGGAAATTGAAGCCATCGCAGTACGTAGTGCGTAAAGCCTCGTGAGCGGGACGGTCGCAAGGTCGTTCCGCTCCACTTCACTGAACGGCAATCCGAGGGTGTGGATATGATTAGTGCATTCGATATTTTCAAAATTGGGATTGGTCCCTCCAGTTCGCATACCGTGGGGCCAATGAATGCCGGAAAAAGTTTTATTGATCGTCTGGAAAGTAGCGGCTTATTAACCGCGACGAGCCATATTGTGGTCGATCTGTACGGGTCGTTGTCACTGACGGGCAAAGGCCATGCCACGGATGTCGCCATCATCATGGGACTGGCAGGAAACAGTCCGCAGGATGTTGTCATTGATGAGATCCCTGCATTTATAGAGTTAGTGACGCGCAGCGGGCGGTTGCCGGTGGCTTCTGGCGCGCATATTGTTGATTTTCCTGTAGCAAAGAACATTATCTTCCATCCCGAAATGTTGCCTCGCCATGAGAACGGAATGCGGATCACTGCCTGGAAGGGACAGGAAGCGCTATTAAGCAAAACCTATTACTCTGTCGGCGGCGGGTTTATTGTCGAAGAAGAACACTTCGGCCTGTCGCACGATGTCGAAACACCCGTACCTTACGATTTCCACTCAGCAGGTGAACTGCTGAAAATGTGTGATTACAACGGCCTGTCTATATCTGGCCTGATGATGCACAACGAGCTGGCGCTGCGCAGTAAAGCGGAAATTGACGCAGGGTTTGCCCGTATCTGGCAAGTGATGCATGACGGTATTGAACGTGGAATGAATACTGAAGGCGTGCTGCCTGGTCCGCTCAATGTGCCGCGCCGTGCCGTAGCGCTGCGTCGTCAGCTGGTTTCCAGCGATAACATCTCTAACGATCCGATGAATGTCATCGACTGGATCAACATGTACGCGCTGGCGGTTAGTGAAGAAAACGCAGCTGGCGGGCGCGTGGTAACGGCACCGACTAACGGTGCGTGCGGCATTATTCCGGCAGTGCTGGCTTATTACGATAAGTTCCGTCGTCCGGTAAACGAGCGGTCAATTGCCCGCTATTTTCTGGCTGCGGGGGCTATTGGCGCGCTGTATAAAATGAATGCCTCCATCTCTGGCGCGGAAGTCGGCTGTCAGGGGGAGATTGGCGTGGCCTGTTCAATGGCGGCGGCAGGGTTAACTGAACTACTGGGCGGCAGTCCGGCGCAGGTGTGCAATGCGGCGGAAATCGCGATGGAGCATAACCTTGGGCTGACCTGCGATCCGGTTGCCGGACAGGTACAAATCCCGTGCATTGAACGTAATGCCATTAATGCCGTGAAAGCAGTAAACGCCGCGCGGATGGCGATGCGCCGCACCTCGGCACCGCGTGTTTCACTCGATAAAGTGATCGAGACGATGTATGAAACCGGCAAAGATATGAACGATAAATACCGCGAAACATCACGCGGAGGACTGGCCATTAAAGTGGTCTGTGGCTGACATTGCTGTCAGCTTTCATCCTTGGGTGCACAAATGTGCACCTTTTTTTTGTGATCTGCCGCAAATAGAGAATGAATATTCTCTTGTGATTAATTTAGTAGAAAATTCTTATCCATCTCCGTTATTTCAAAGTCTTGATTGTGAAGATTTTCTCTGACCTCGCGCGTATCATTTCTTTATTCTAATAACTCGCCTGCAAAAACGTAGACCGCATATCGCCTTGATGCGGCTCGGAAAAAAATAATAAGCCCTACAAAATATTGAGCGAGAAATTATGGAAATTGCATCGAATAAAGGCGTCATTGCAGACGCTTCGACCCCGGCGGGTCGTGCTGGAATGAGTGAGAGCGAGTGGCGAGAAGCGATCAAATTCGACAGTACTGACACCGGCTGGGTGATTATGAGTATCGGGATGGCGATTGGCGCGGGGATTGTTTTTCTCCCGGTGCAGGTCGGTTTGATGGGATTGTGGGTATTTTTGCTCTCATCGGTGATTGGTTACCCGGCAATGTATCTGTTTCAGCGATTGTTTATTAATACGCTGGCAGAATCACCAGAATGTAAAGATTACCCGAGTGTCATTAGCGGTTATTTAGGTAAAAACTGGGGCATCCTGTTAGGTGCGCTCTATTTCGTAATGCTGGTGATTTGGATGTTCGTCTATTCCACCGCCATCACCAACGATAGTGCTTCCTACCTGCATACCTTCGGCGTGACGGAAGGGTTGCTGTCAGACAGTCCCTTTTATGGTCTGGTACTGATTTGCATTCTGGTGGCGATCTCTTCACGCGGCGAGAAATTGTTATTCAAAATTTCGACGGGGATGGTGCTGACCAAGCTGCTGGTGGTCGCGGCGCTGGGCGTGTCGATGGTGGGAATGTGGCATCTGTATAACGTCGGTTCGCTACCGCCGCTGGGGCTGCTGGTGAAAAACGCCATTATTACGCTGCCGTTTACCCTGACGTCGATTCTGTTTATCCAGACGTTAAGCCCGATGGTGATCTCTTATCGCTCGCGGGAAAAATCGATTGAAGTGGCGCGGCATAAAGCATTGCGGGCAATGAATATCGCGTTTGGCATTTTGTTTGTCACCGTCTTTTTCTACGCCGTGTCGTTCACGCTGGCGATGGGACATGACGAAGCGGTAAAAGCCTACGAGCAGAATATTTCCGCGCTGGCGATTGCCGCACAGTTTATTAGCGGTGATGGCGCAGCGTGGGTGAAAGTGGTCAGCGTCATTCTCAATATCTTTGCAGTAATGACCGCGTTTTTTGGCGTCTATTTAGGCTTTCGCGAAGCAACGCAAGGGATCGTAATGAACATCCTGCGTCGCAAGATGCCTGCCGAGAAGATTAACGAAAATCTCGTTCAGCGCGGCATCATGATTTTCGCCATTTTGCTGGCCTGGAGCGCCATCGTACTGAACGCACCGGTGTTGAGCTTCACCTCTATCTGTAGCCCGATTTTCGGCATGGTAGGGTGCCTGATCCCGGCGTGGCTGGTTTACAAAGTACCGGCATTGCACAAATACAAAGGGATGTCTCTGTACCTGATTATCGTCACTGGTTTGTTGCTTTGTGTTTCTCCGTTCCTGGCATTTTCTTGATTTACCTGAAATTTTAAGGTTTTTAATATGTTTGATTCGACTTTAAATCCGTTATGGCAGCGTTACATCCTCGCCGTTCAGGAGGAAGTAAAACCGGCGCTGGGATGTACTGAACCGATTTCACTGGCGCTGGCGGCGGCGGTTGCTGCGGCAGAACTGGAAGGTCCGGTTGAACGTGTAGAAGCCTGGGTTTCGCCAAATCTGATGAAGAACGGTCTGGGCGTCACCGTTCCCGGCACGGGAATGGTGGGGCTGCCGATTGCGGCGGCGCTGGGAGCGTTAGGTGGAAATGCTAACGCCGGGCTGGAAGTGCTGAAAGATGCAACTGCGCAGGCAATTGCCGATGCCAAAGCACTGCTGGCGGCGGGGAAAGTCTCAGTTAAGATCCAGGAACCTTGCGATGAAATCCTCTTCTCACGCGCCAAAGTCTGGAACGGTGAGAAGTGGGCGTGTGTCACCATTGTCGGCGGGCATACCAACATTGTGCATATTGAGACGCACAATGGTGTGGTGTTTACCCAGCAGGCGTGTGTGACAGAGGGCGAGCAAGAGTCGCCGCTGACGGTGCTTTCCAGGACGACGCTGGCTGAGATCCTGAAGTTCGTCAATGAGGTCCCGTTTGCGGCGATCCGCTTTATTCTCGATTCTGCGAAGTTAAATTGTGCGTTATCGCAGGAAGGTTTGAGCGGTAACTGGGGGCTGCATATTGGTGCGACGCTGGAAAAACAGTGCGCGCGCGGTTTGCTGGCGAAAGATCTCTCTTCATCCATTGTGATTCGTACCAGCGCGGCATCCGATGCGCGTATGGGCGGCGCTACGCTTCCGGCAATGAGTAACTCCGGCTCGGGTAACCAGGGGATCACCGCAACAATGCCTGTGGTGGTGGTAGCAGAACACTTCGGAGCGGATGATGAACGGCTGGCGCGTGCGCTGATGCTTTCGCATTTGAGCGCGATTTACATCCATAACCAGTTACCGCGTTTGTCTGCGCTTTGTGCCGCAACGACCGCAGCAATGGGGGCCGCCGCCGGGATGGCATGGCTGGTGGATGGGCGTTATGAAACCATCTCGATGGCGATCAGCAGTATGATCGGCGATGTCAGCGGCATGATTTGCGATGGAGCGTCGAACAGCTGCGCGATGAAGGTTTCGACCAGTGCTTCGGCTGCGTGGAAAGCGGTGTTAATGGCGCTGGATGATACCGCAGTGACCGGCAATGAAGGAATCGTGGCGCATGATGTTGAGCAGTCGATTGCCAACCTGTGTGCGTTAGCAAGCCATTCGATGCAGCAAACGGATCGGCAGATTATCGAGATTATGGCGAGCAAGGCCAGATAAACGCCAGGTTTTGGGTATCGTGCCGGATGCGATGCTGGCGCATCTTATCCGGCCTACGAATTGCACAATTTGTTGATGTTGTTGTGTTTTGTAGGCCGGATAAGGCGTTTACGCCACATCCGGCACTTGTCTTTACGCGGTAGCTTCATCCTCGGCTAAACGCGTTTCAGCATCCGCGACGATGGCTTCCAGCTCGCTCAACATCTCTTCATAGCCAAAATTTTTGGCGGTGCGAGAAGGTTCTTTCGCCACCACGGGCTTCACTGGCTGACGCTTTTTGGCCGATTTTTTACTCATCATCATCTCCCTGTAAAAACAACTAGACAGGCAAATCTATCAGCAAAGCGCGCAGTGGGGAATCGGCAACCAGCGTAATGTTAGCCTCGTCACGAATAAACGCCCCATCACCGCAGGTTAGCGCCGCTTTCTCTTCATGATGCGTAAGCGCATGAAATTTCCCGTGAATCGATTGCAAATACGCGCGTGGCCCATGCAACTGGAAATTCGCACTTTCGCCTTTGTCGAGCACGATATGGTGCAGCCACACTTGCTGGCGCAATTGCAGGCTTCCCATCCCACCTTCTGGCGAGGCGATTAATTGCTGCTTGCTCATATTAAGCGCCAGTTTTTGAATCAGCGGATTCTCTCGTTGTGGGCAGGCATCCAGCCAAAGTTGCATTCGCGTTAACGATTTGTCTTTGCTGAGATTGTGTTCGCTATAGCTGACACCCGGCTGGGTAGAGAGCAGCAACACCTCACCAGCGCTGGCCTGAACATGATTGCCTTCGCTGTCGCGATACTCAGCTTCTCCATCCAGAATCACATTTAAAATATCGACTTTGGGATAGGTTCGTGGCTGAAAGGCGGCACCTGGGGCCAGCACTTCCTGGTTAAGCACGCGCAGGGAGGCATAGCCTAACAATTTCGGGTCGAAGTAGTGTCCAAAGGAAAAAGTATACCGGGCCTGCAACCATCCGTAGTCTGCTTGTCCACACTGCCTGGCAGTTCGGGTAGTAATCATAATTCTTGACCTCTCTTTACTTCCTTTTATGGTAAGGGGCTGGACGCTACATTGTTAGCCAGATATTCTGCCCGGTATGTTCAAATTTCCTGAATGAGAACGAAATGGCCAAAGAAAGGGCATTAACGCTGGAAGCACTACGGGTTATGGATGCGATCGATCGCCGGGGCAGTTTTGCGGCGGCGGCGGATGAGCTGGGACGCGTGCCTTCCGCACTTAGCTACACCATGCAAAAACTGGAAGAAGAGCTGGATGTGGTGCTGTTTGACCGCTCGGGCCATCGCACCAAATTCACCAATGTCGGGAGGATGTTGCTGGAGCGAGGGCGCGTTTTGCTGGAAGCCGCAGATAAACTGACTACCGATGCGGAAGCTCTCGCGCGCGGTTGGGAAACGCATCTCACCATTGTGACCGAAGCGCTGGTACCGACACCTGCCTTTTTCCCGTTAATTGACAAACTGGCGGTAAAAGCCAATACCCAACTGGCAATCATCACCGAAGTGCTGGCAGGGGCGTGGGAACGGCTGGAGCAGGGGCGGGCGGATATTGTTATCGCGCCGGATATGCATTTTCGCTCCTCGTCGGAGATCAACTCGCGCAAGCTCTATACGTTAATGAACGTCTACGTTGCCGCGCCTGATCACCCGATTCATCAGGAGCCGGAACCGTTATCTGAAGTGACGCGCGTGAAATATCGTGGAATTGCGGTGGCGGATACCGCTCGTGAGCGCCCGGTATTGACCGTACAACTGCTGGACAAACAGCCGCGCTTAACGGTGAGCACGATTGAAGATAAACGTCAGGCATTACTGGCGGGGCTTGGCGTGGCGACGATGCCGTATCCGATGGTCGAAAAAGATATTGCGGAAGGGCGGTTGCGTGTCGTCAGCCCGGAATCGACCAGCGAGATCGATATTATTATGGCCTGGCGTCGTGACAGTATGGGGGAGGCGAAATCCTGGTGTCTGCGGGAAATTCCCAAACTTTTTAGCGGAAAATAATATTTGTTATTTTTAATAAAAAGGGGCGAAATATCGCCCCAATTCTAAGATTAATTTGAACTAAACTTCGGATCGTTTCCGTAACGATTGCTGCCAGAATTGCCTTCTAAACAGGCAAATACAAACAGAACTAACCAGCCAATGACCGGTACCAGATAGAGAAGCGCCCACGCACCTGAACGGTCAGTATCGTGCAGACGACGAACGCACAGAGCAATGACCGGAATGATTGTTGCTGCCAGGTAAATGAGAGAAAGGAATGGAAACTCTAAACCTAAAATCAATTGAATGACATTGATAATAGCGCCGACGATGGCGTTAATCAGAGTAAACATCCAGTACTCTTTACGACGTGCGCGACCAGAGAAACCAACATAATTTTTTAATACGGCTAAATACCACTGCATAAAAACATCCCTTTAATTAAAAGTGACGAAAGTCTATTCCGGGTATTGTGTAAATGCTATTCGTATCTTTCTTTTTCGGATGTTATAAAGGTTTTGATATTTAAGATAAATACATGGTTATTTTTTATAGGTAATTTATATAACGATATTGAAATATTTTAAATAAACATTAGTAAATTATTCATTCATCAACATGATGATAAAA
>ERZ772902.2584-NODE-2584-length-9955-cov-4.085758_pt1 | contig 9955 bp, 7 predicted proteins | sample MGYA00511470_ERZ772902 | MGnify/ENA primary metagenome ERZ772902 (study PRJEB29015, sample SAMEA2737717) | human gut metagenome | biome: human gut; feature: human-associated habitat; material: faeces | place: China | collected 2012 ...
TGGTGTTCGACGTGCCGGGTGGCGCGTTCTACGTGATGGCCGCGCTGCCGGTCGATGACGCCGACAAGTTCCAGCAGTGGCTGCTCGAGGAGTACAGCGACAACGGCGAGACCGTGATGATGGCCCCGGGAGGCTCGATGTACGCGACCCCCGGCAAGGGCAAAAACGAGGTCCGCATGGCCTACGTCCTTGAGTGTGATAAGCTTGAGCGCGCCATGGACATCCTCAAAAAGGCCATTGTTGAGTATAGTACGAAACAGAAGGCAGGACTGTAATCGCCGACTGGGGAGCTAATATTATAAAACAAAATCAATAAAAATAAGACGCAGTAATTTGATATACTCTCCTTTGATGCAATATCATTAAGATAAGACTGCACAAAGAGCAAGGCAGCTACCACAAGTAAGCGAAAAGGCTTATTTTATGCTGTGCAGGAGGTCAAGGGCGGAACATCCTATATGACCTATGATGAAAAGCCCTACACTCTGACGATCACAGTCGCGAAGCAAGGTGACGCGCTGAAGGTCACAAGCTGGCAGTTTGAAGGGGCCGATGAGAACACCCCTCTGACCATCACCAACACCTACAGCTACGTTCCCTATATTCCCGTGATCCCCACCCCCACGCCGAGCAAGCCCGCGCTGAATACTGCGGATCACTATGCTTACATCATGGGTTATCCCGACGGCACGGTGCAGCCGGGCGGCTACATCACCCGCGCTGAGGCCAGCACCATCTTCTTCCGTCTGCTGACCGACAAGACCCGTGAGCAGTATTGGGCGACCACGAACGCGTACTCCGACATCAAGAGCGGCGACTGATACAACAACGCCATCTCCACCCTGAGCAACGCCGGTATCGTCAGCGGTTATCCCGACGGCACGTTCCGCCCGAACGCCCCCATCACCCGCGCCGAGATGTCCAAGATCATCGCCCTGTTCGCCAAGCTGGACAAGACGACTGACCGCTTCAGCGACATCGCCGGTCACTGGGCTGAGGCCTATATCAAGCTCGCGGCAGGCAATGGCTGGATTGAGGGCTACCCCGACGGCAGCTTCCGTCCCAACCAGAGCATCACCCGCGCCGAGACCGTGACGATGATCAACCGCGTACTCGAGCGTGTGCCCTCTGAGGAGGATCACCTGCTGTCCGAGCGTGTGATGCTGACCTTCCCCGACTGCAAGAGCGGCGACTGGTTCTACATCGCCGTGCAGGAGGCCACGAACAGCCACACCTAGAGTTTTATGACTATGCAGAGTGCAAAATTGTCAGAGGCTTCTCAATAGATTCAGCTGACAAAATATATCACGTTTGCGGAGACAGTGATTTTTATCTCGGGGATCGTTCAGTAGTGAAGCATATTCACAAAGAAAATGACGGTGGGACTACAGTTACTCTATTCAGTGATATGGCATCTTCCATCGTGTATGCGTACGACGATTGTATAATGTACACAGCAAACGGATTTCTTAATATGCTATCCTATACGACTGGCAAAAAGGTCACCCTTACCAGTGGTGTAGTATGCAGGAAGGCCGTTGATGTTGGAGTGATTCGCCATAAGGTTAAATATGAAACAATTCCCGCGGGATTTGTCCGAATTGGGAAATGGGTATATTACTATGAAGATGGTAGACGCGATTTACCGTATAGAGTTGCTATCGACACGCCTGATAAAGTCAAGGCTGTTCCAAACTATAGAGTTTTAGAAGATGCAGAGCAAATTTGAGCATTTGGTTTGCGGCAGAAGTTTTCCCTTACGTTTTCCCTTTAGACTCTATCAGGCGGTAACATCAAGAGGCATGAATTGATACTTGATTCCTTGAAAAGCGCATGTCTCAGCACAAAAAAATAAGGGGTATCACACCCCGTCTTGCCCATCGACGAGTTCGAATCTCGCCACTCGGACCAAGTAATGATAATCCGAACTACATTATCCAAGTGGGTAGTGTGTTCGGATTTATCATTTCTATCGACAACATAATTTGACGGAAACTTAACAGGAAGGTCGGCCATTTTGCGTATTTCATGGTTGACCTTCCTGCTTTGTCGTATTAGACTATTCTGCGGTAATCGACAGCTTTCGACAGTTTTCGAGCCAAAATTCGCCGGACGGTCTGCCCCCGGCAGCACAATGAAAGGAACTGCAAGCGTATGAAAAGACTGACTTGTATCCTGCTCACCCTCTGCATGGCAATCTCGATCTGCTGCGTGTCCGCGTCTGCGGCGCTCTTTACGGATGTCCCGGATTCCTTCTGGGCCTCCAAGGAAATCACATGGGCGGTAAACAAAAAGATCGTGAACGGCACGACCTCCACGACCTTCAGCCCCAACAACAAGACCTTGCGCGGCCAGATGACCGCCATTCTTTACCGCTATGCCGGTGAGCCTGCCGTGAGCGGTGCTTCCTCCTTCTCCGATGTGAAGTCTACCGCGTACTACGCGAACGCTGCAAGCTGGGCGCAGAAGAATAACATCCTGATCTCCACCGTCTCCGGTTCAAGTCAGTTCCTCGGCGATACGCCTATCAGCCGTGCGGAGTTCTGCGCGATGGTCTACAACTACGCCGGATACAAGAGCGTTGACCGCAAGACCGCCTCTGCCGCTCCTTTCAGCGATGTAAAGGGCCTGTCCTCCGAGCTTCTCACCGCTATCAACTGGGCATATGCCAACGGCATTGTGAACGGCGTTGATGCAAAGCATTTCGCCCCTAACGATACCCTTACCCGCGCACAGGCCGTCGTGATGCTCTATCGCTATGAGGCCAAGTTCGCTTCCGGCGGCACGGAAACCAATCCCTCCACCGAGATTCCCACGAAGCCCGACGGTACGACCAAGACCTATACCGGCGCTGATGTAACTGCCGAGTACAAGTCTAAGGCTGTTGGCGCTCTTGGCTCCTACTTTGAGGTCAATGTTCCCGTCGGCCAGAAGGCTTACTTTAAGGTGTCCGATAACTCCGGCAAAATCCTTGGCGTCAATATCAAGGACTGCAATGGTTTTTATAACCATACGACCGACATTGGCTTTGTCGGGATTGATGTGGATTCCAGCAGCGTCATGGTCGAGGGTTACAAGGCCGGCACTATGGTTGTAAGTCTCTTCAAGTCCGATGAAACGAATGGTACGCTCAGCACCGTCGTTATCCGCGTCGGTGGTTCTACCTGCTCCGTCGCCATTACGACGCCCAGCGGCACCTCTACTAACCCCGGCGGCACCGGCAATCAGGGCGGTGAGTTCGACTATAACTCTGTTGACTTCAATGCCAATATGGACATCCGTAATGAAATTGTCCGCCTGACGAATGAGGTTCGTAAGGAAAATGGGGTGTCTGAGCTTCCCACGGATTCTGCCGTGATGAATGCGGCGCAGGCTGCGGCGGAGTATTATGCGATGTCTGGTGATGGCTGGAATGGGCATAATCGCAAGATTGAGTATGAGTGCTCTCAGAATGCTGGCATGACGTATGGATTTATGACTAATCTTACTGGCTCCACGAGTAGTAATCGTTCAACTGTTGCGAAAGAGTCTGTGACTAATTGGGTAAACTCTGATGGGCACTTTCAGGCCATGATTGATGCGACTGCCGATAATATCGGTGTCGGCGTTGCTGTGGATGCAAACGGATATTATTGGTGTGTCCAGATGTTTGGCGACTACAATTCCGGAACCGGATACTTCGATTAACTCGTTTAAGTTTATTGCAGCGGAGGTTGTAATCGTCGAACCAAGAATCCCCCGGCTTTAGCCGTGGGGAGTGTCAAGGAATAGTCTATTGGCAGCTTATAGTAGGCTAATTCCATTATGAGAGGTGTGGCCGTCTATGTTGCCACACCTCTCTGCAATTACCAGTTTGTGGCGGGGGTGATTTCCGTCCCCTACGTTTTGCTGTCTATTGTTCCCGCTTGGCCTGCTGCTTCGCTTTCCACGCGGCATATTCCCGCTGCCCGTCCTCGCTCTCAAAGAACGCTTGTATCTCCGGGAGCAGGACACGGGCAAGGGCTTCTACTTCGTGATAGGGAATCCCCGTGCCGTAGTCATTGGGCTTCTTTCTGCGCGGCATGATGGTATCACCCCGTTATAGCTGCCCCTCGTCGAACAGATAGGCTTGGAACACCGTACCGTCTCCGGTGATGAAGCGGCCCTGCGCGTTCTTGGGAATCTGTTCGGCGGCGCTGGTGTTGTCGAGGATGATCTGCGAAAGCACGTTATCCGCCCTGCCGCAAACCCGGAAATCCATGTTGTTCTTGATTTGACCGGGAATGACGGTGGCATCCGGCCTCTGCGTGGCGAGAATAAGGTGGATGCCGAACGCCCGCCCCTGCCGCGCGATGGTGGACAGCCGGTTTTCAATCTGCGCCAGCAGCTTCTTTCGTTCGCTGTCGGCTCCTGTCTTGTCCAGCACCTCCGCCACCTCGTCACAGGCGAATACAATCCTTTGAATGGGCTGCTCTGCGGTTTCGTTGTAGGCGTCGATGTTCGGACAGCCCAGCGCCTTAAACGCACTCTTGCGATGTTCCAGATCTTCCACGAGCCGGTCGAGGGTATCGCGCAGATCTTCCTCCGTGAAGCACATCCGGCATTTCTCATGCCAGACATCGGGGAAATCCACGCCGCCCTTGAAGTCGGCAATGTAGACCTCTGCGCCCTTGTGGAGGGCCTGCAAGAGCAGCAGCTTGAGCAGCACACTCTTTCCGCTGCCCGTGGAGCCTCCTAAGAGGATATGCGGAATGTGGGCGAGGTTGACCGTCACAGGGCCGGTATAGCTTTCCCCCAGCACCAACACAAAGCTCTTAGGTGAAAGATAGCTTTCCTTCCAGAACAGCATATCCGACAACTCGTTTGCGGCCGGGACAGCGTAAACGCAAACGGTTTCCCGTCTTGCCCCCCATGTAAACCCTGCAACGATAATATGAAGTGCCGTTTCGATGGCGCTTTGCTTGTCCTCCCACTCGGAAAGAGGGATGCCGCAGGGGTCAAACTCCCAAATCGTCAATTCCGGAAACTGCTTGTCCCGTGTCTTTGATACCAGCACCGGCGCTTCTCCGGCATGATTTACCAGTCCCACCTTCAACAGGGCTTCTCCGGCCTCTCTGCTGCCCTGCGGCGTTCCAGCGTAAAGCAGGAACAGCACAAAGCCAATCATGGCGCAAAGCGGCACGAGAATGAACAGAATCGTATTTGTCACCGGATACAACGGACTGGACGTATCCACGCCGAACAGCTGACACCGAAGGCCCCAAATCAGCATTGTGGTCGCAAGGTAAACTTTGACCTGTGTCCGTCTGCGCGGGACGGTTTGGATTTCCTTTACACCGACCGCGAAGCGCCGGAGCAGATGGCGCACCCTTGTGCGCTGAGAGATCATCTCTCGTGCGGAACTCGTCATGCTGACAACCCTCCCTTTTCATGTTCAACGATGCTTCCGTCCGGCTTGTACTCAACAATGCGCGAGATACGCCGGAGGAATGCTTGCCAAGTTTTCGGCTGATACAGCTGGATTTCTGGATACTGTTCCTCCAAGGAACGGTTAGAGGTGATATACACGATGGTATAGCAGGCTGTGCGGTCGTGGTATCGCGCCGGAAGCTGTAAGGGGTAGATGTCGAGATAGTTGAGCATGGCGCTGATTGGGATTTGCGAGTGAAATTCCTCGAACACTAATACGGGCTGGCCGTGGTAGGAATCGAACTTGACGCCATTTTTTCCGCCATAATCGGTAACACGGCAGATGTCCTCCGGTCTATGCGACGCAAAGATACTGCGCGTCTTGCCGGTTCCGCTTGCGCCGTAGAGGTAGAATACCTGAACTGCGCGCTTTTCTTTCATGTACCGCTCTGCCTGCAACGTATCCCGCACCTCGTCAATTCCCTTGAGGTGGAACGCATAGCGCGGCTTTTGCTGAATGATCTCGGCATTTGTCATGCCCTGCTTCACACAGCCCACGAGGGCATACATCGAGGGGGAATCCTCCTCGGCCTCCACGGGAAGATCGCCGAACTCAAAAAAGGTTCCCTCCACAGAGGTTTCCGCCTTTTTCGTGTCAGCCCATTTCCCGCTTTTGGTGATGTAATCACGGTTAGCTTTCGCACCCTTCATGCTCTTTTCAATGTGCGCGATGGGAAAGCGGTTCTTTACGGTGCTGAACCGAATCGGAGAATGAGAAAACAGGAAAACGTGCGTATGATAGGTCCCGTTTTCGCCAATCTCGTCTCCAAGGCAAAAATACCTTGGATGAAACAGGTGCAGCTTTTCGATGATAGCACCGTGGTCAAATCCATAGTCTTTGGGGTTATTGATGGTCAACGACCATCTGCGGCTTTGCGGGTCTTGCGTAGCCATGTTGTGTCTCCTTTCTTTGCTACTGCTACTTCGCTTCCCCACGGTAATACTTACCGCGGGGAAGCGGGGCGGCGCTGGCGCTGCCGCCGGGGGGACATTTCCCTTGCCGGGAACTGTCTGTTCCCCGGCAGGCTGCGCCTTGGCCGCCCGGTTGCGACCGTCAGTTTTTCTTGGCGGCAGAAATACCGGTGGCCTTCGCGGTGAGCTGAACGTGGCCTTGAGCCTCATATGCGGACACCTCAAGGTCGGAAAATTCCACTTCGATAAAGCCTTCCGGCTTCTCCATCAACTGCTTGCCGTCGATGCGGACGCCGATTTTTTCAAGGCTGTGTGCGGGCAGTGCAACAACATAGCGATAGCCTGTCACGGTATCCGTGCGCTGATTATTTCTGTATTCATACGCCGGGACTACATCCACCAGCAGCTTCTTTGCCCCCAGCGAGGCAGGGTCGATCCGCAGATCGCGAACCTTTAACATGAAAATACCTTCCTTTCTTCAGCAGCACCGGCCTTGTACTGTGCGTGATGCTCCGTCTGCGGGGGGCTGCACGAACAGGCGTCCCTGTTCTGCCATCCGGGTTTCCGAAGTGGCCTGTGCCTCGGTCTGCCGGACACCCTGCCGCAAACGGCTGCGGGTCTCACAAGCTCTTGCGTGTAAGTTATTATAATAAGGACTCAATGAAAGGGCCAGTGCAGAAAAGCACCATTAAGGTGCAATTCTGCACTGTTTCAATCAGGATTCTAATAATTCATTCAATAATTCGTCAATTTCTTGGCGGATTACATATTTGTCCCGTGGTAATGTAGGGAACAGCATCGGATATGGTATATCCAGTGCCTTAGCAATCTTAAGCACATTTTTAATAGAAGCTGATTCCCCTGCTTCGATACGCTTGATGGTATCTACCGAAACCCCTATAATCCTTTCCATGTTTTCCCGTGTAATGTTTGATCTTTCACGTTCAGCTCGCAATTTCTGTCCTATGTAGATAAGAGTATCGTTGACCTGCTTGTCCAGCTTAGACAATGCAAATCATCCGGTTACTTTAGCGCTGGGTTCTGCGGCCGGGGGCGATGTTGGCTGCGATTGCGAAAAATGTATGCTGAAAGATTTTGTTAAATCCTTTTTTGGGCATACATATCACCCCCTTTCAGAAATTGGAAGCAGAAATTTGTTTGGACCCCCAAAACTGCCCCCGGCCGCTGGACCCGCTCCTACCGAACTAATTTAATGTGTGAGATACTTCTTTAAGGTGTCCTCATTTTACCGACTGATTTCCATATTTAATAAAAAGTACATAAGGAATACAGGTTCTCAGGTTCCGGAGCTTTTGAAGCGTCAAGCGGCCAGTTTTGTGCATATCGCAAAAATAGCCCCATCTTTTGCACCAGTCAACGGTCAAGATGAACAGCTACGCTGCCGTTGACAGGCGCAAAAGGTGGGGCTTATCGGTTATTCAAGAGGTGTCAGCCGCAAAGTGCTGACGCCTCTTAAAAAATTTTTTCGAATATTTACAAATATGCTCATTTGTGATATTTTATCTGCAAGGGGAGTGATTTTATATGGAGCAAATCGGAAAACGGCTGCGGGCCTTGCGGGAGGGCATCCGGCTGACACAGGTACAAATGGCGCAGATTTTAGGCGTCCAGCAATCCCGCATCAACCGCTTTGAAACCGGACAATCCACACCGTCACCGGAGGTCTTTTTGAAATATGCGAATTACTTCGATGTGTCGATGGATTATCTCTATTGCCGCACAGACGAGCCACGGGGCAAGCTGTATGATTACCAGCCGGAGCGGCTGAAAGGCAAGAACATCCAAAATCAGGAGCTGCGGGAGTTTATCGAAATGTGCTTTGACCCGCAAGCGCCAGTCAATAAGCGTCTGAAAGAGGCGTTATTCCGCATCATGGAGGAGGGACAGGAAAAGACATGAAAGCCGTGATTTATGCCCGCTATTCCAGCGACAACCAGCGGGAAGAGAGCATAGAGGGCCAGCTTCGGGAATGTACGGCCTACTGCAAGAAAAACGATATCACCGTTCTGCGGACATATATTGACCGCGCCATGTCTGCCAAGACCGACCACCGCCCGGACTTCCAGCGCATGATTAAGGACAGCGCAAAGGGCCTTTTCGACGTTATCATCGTCTGGAAGTTAGACCGCTTCGCCCGTAACCGCTATGACAGCGCCCACTACAAGGCCCAGCTTCGCAAGTACGGCGTCAAGGTACTGTCTGCCACCGAGAACATTTCAGACGGGCCGGAGGGCATCATTCTTGAAAGTATGTTAGAGGGCATGGCGGAATATTACTCCGCCGAACTGTCCGAAAAGGTCATACGGGGCCATACGGAAAATGCCCTGAAATGCAAGTACAACGGCGGTACACCGACTTTCGGCTATATCATCGACAAGGATATGCAATACCAGATCGACCCACGCACCGCCCCCGCTGTGCTGGAAATGTTCACTATGTACGACAAGGGCGCGACGATGAAAGAGATCGTTGCGCGTATGGGGGAACGAGGCGTTACCACGGTGCGAGGAAAGAAAATCGACCTTAATTTCATGGCCCGTCTGCTGAAAAACCGGAAGTACATCGGAGAGTACAGCTACCGCCATATCGTCACACCAAACGGGATTCCCGCCATTGTCCCGCAAGACCTGTTTGACCGGGTACAGCAGCGGCTTGCAGTAAACCGGAAAGCCCCGGCACGGCACAAGGCCGAGGACGATTATCTTTTGACAACAAAGCTGTTTTGCGGCACTTGCGGGGCTATGATGGTAGGCGAAAGCGGAACAAGCTCCAGCAAGGGCCGGAAGTATCATTATTACCGCTGTGTGAATACCAAGAAACGCCGTGCCTGTGACGCCAAGCATAAGACCGTCCGAAAGCTGTCGCTGGAAAACGCGGTTATCAATGCGGTCATGGCGAAAATCATGGACGATAATTTTGTAGAGTATGTGGCGGATGCCGTGATGGACATTCAGAGCCGGGAAAGCAGCGTACTTCCCGCCCTCCGCAAGCAGCTGGAAGAAGCCGAGAGCGGCATCACCAATATGCTCAACGCTATTCAGATGGGGATTATCAATGCTTCTACCAAGCAGCGGCTTGATGAACTGGAAGAACGGAAAAAGGACATTGAGCTTCAAATCATCCAAGAGGAAATGAAACACCCTGCCGTGAGCCGTGAGGATGTCGTTTATTTTGTCTGCCGTTTCCGTTCTCTGGACACAAGCAAGCTGGACGCCCGCAGGAGGTTGATTGACAGCTTTGTAAACGCCGTTACTATTTTTGACGATTACATCCTCATCACATTCAACTACAAAGAGGGCGAGACAAGGATTGATTTTGCCGATATTGAAAGTTCGGATTTACAATCGGTCGGGGGACCAGCTAAAAGCCTTGAAAACGTAAGTTTTCAAGGCTTTTTTGCAACTTCTGAGAGTAAAACGTGTAGTGCGAAAATGCGTGAAAACTCCAAAAGCGCACAAAGAAGCGCACAACTGCGAAAATCGCGCGTGAAAGTCATTGATACGTCAGAAATGAAAGGGTGCGTTTCAATGGCGAACATTCGAGAAAACAAGAAAAACGGCAAGGTTATTTCTTT
>ERZ772902.2586-NODE-2586-length-9948-cov-5.438189_pt1 | contig 9948 bp, 9 predicted proteins | sample MGYA00511470_ERZ772902 | MGnify/ENA primary metagenome ERZ772902 (study PRJEB29015, sample SAMEA2737717) | human gut metagenome | biome: human gut; feature: human-associated habitat; material: faeces | place: China | collected 2012 ...
GCCTTTAGAGTCGGAGTCTAACGCTCTATCCAACTGAGCTACGGGCGCATATTTGATTGTGGGTTTCTGCGATAGTAGTCAAATAGTAGTCAACAACTAACTATTTTTTCTCTGCCGTTCCCGCAAACGCATGGGCGGCAAGGCTTTGCGCCATATCTCAACAGGAAATGCCTGAAATGTCGGAGTCTAACGCTCTATCCAACTGAGCTACGGGCGCGTATTCGGTTGTTCCGGCAAGAGATAGTCCCCTTACACATCGCTCGATAGTATAACAGATTTTTTCGGTCATGTAAAGCCTTTCTTAGCAAAAAATTTTTATCCCGGCAAAGATTGTTAAAAAATTTGACAAGTCCGGCATTTTATTTTAAAATAGTGATAACATATTTTTTCAAAGCAGGTGGATCAAATCATGAAAAAAGAAAATATCTCGGACGCCGTCATTCGTCGGCTTCCCCGGTATTACCGGCAGCTAACCGATCTTTATCACCGCGGCATTGTCCGCACTTCCTCCCACTCTCTGGGGCAGGAAATGAATATTACCGCTTCTCAGATCCGTCAGGATTTCAGTTGTTTCGGTGAGTTTGGCCAGCAGGGATATGGATACAACGTTGAAGAACTCCGTTCCGAGATCGGTCACATTCTGGGTGTGGACAACGATCACCATCTCATCATGATCGGCGTCGGCAACCTGGGCCGCGCATTGCTGAACAACTTCCCCTTTGAAAACACCGGCTTCACCGTGGACGCCTCCTTTGACGTCTCTCCCGATGTGATCGATACACAGATCAACGGCATCCCCGTTTATTCGACCGATGAGTTGGAGTCCTACATCAAGCGCCACGCCGTGGACGTTGTTGTTCTGACCATTCCTCAGGCTGTGGCACAGGCTACCGCCAACCGGTTGATCGACCTTGGGATCCGGGGCTTCTGGAACTTTACCAATGTGGAGCTGTCCAGCCCCAATCCGGATGTTCAGTTTGAAAACATTCACTTTGCCGACAGCCTTCTAACCCTGAGTTACCGCATCGCCAATCACTGAGAAAGGAACTCCCCATGAAAAAGCTGGTCCTGTTCCTATCCGTATGCGCGCTTCTGGCCTCTGCCGTCTGGGTCGGCGCCGCTGGGGACGCGGGAGATCCGCTGGCATCTCTTTCTTACTTGAATGGCGAATTTTCCCAACGTGCAGAGAAAAAAATCGATCAGGCATTGGAGCAGTCGGACAAAGAGTTGGCCGAACGTCTGAAAAACGGTGAGGTAGGCGAGGCAACTGCCACCTGGCAGGAGACCCGCCTCAAAGAGGGTGACGCGCTTCACGGCGTCACAGGCACCGGCGTTCTGCTGCTGGCCGGCCGCGGGCGCGTGACCTATAAATCCGGCGCTGTGGTGGATGTTACCACCGGAACTGTGGTTCCCAGCGGTACGAATCTCACCGCCAACCACCGCTATCTGACCGCCGAAGACACCACCGCCGCCTATACCGTCACCTCCGAAACCGCAGTGGTAGACTATCAGGGGCAGTACGCCTTCTCCTATTCCGACCGGCCGGACTACAACGCCATGGCCGCCGCCCTGAAGTCCCTGCATCTGTTCAAGGGCACTTTCACTGGCTACGGCGAGGGCTTTGATCTGGAAGCTGCCCCCACCCGCCTTCAGGCCCTCATCATGTTCATCCGGGTCTTGGGTGAGGAGGAGCAGGCGCTGACCTGGTCTGGAACTACGCCGTTCAAGGACATTGAGAAAGGTTCTCAGGCGGAGCATTATGTAGGCTACGCCTATGAAAAGGGCTATACGAATGGCTACACAGCCACGTCCTTCAAGCCCGCCGGGGCTGTCAACGCCTGTCAGTACACAGAATTCGTGCTCCGCGCCATGGGATACAGCTCCGCTGCCAACAAGGATCTGTCCGATACCCTGCTCCGGGCCGTGAACGCCGGTGTCCTGACCGACGGTGACGCTGCCATGTTGCAAAGCGCCGCCTTCCTGCGGGCGCAGCTTGTGTACATCTCCTATTACGCCTTGGAGGCTGACCTGCCTGACGGCAGCCAGTCTCTGGCCGACCGCTTGATGGACCTGGGCGTTTTTACCAGAGACGAGTGGCGCGGCTCGTGGAAGCTGGTCAAGAGTGAGCGCCTCTAAAAAATTCCGCACCTTCTTCACCGGGGCACATACTATGGATTGAGACCGCATGAACGGTCTACATCTCGATCTCATAGGAGGTTCCGATATGTGCTGTAATAACGGTTGCGGAGGCGGCGGGAACTGCTGCTGGATCATCATTCTGCTGATCATCATCTGGTGCTGCTGCGGCAGCGGCGGTTGGGGCGGCTGCAACAACGGCTGTGGCTGCAATAGCGGCTGCGGTTGCTAAGATCAATGCCCCGTGCCCATAAGGGCACGGGGCTTCTTCTATGTAGGACTTGACTTTGCGGCAGATTTCAGTAAAATAGAGGATAGTCTTTCGTCTGCATTCCGTCCTTTTGCGGCAAGCCACGTGTACTGCGGTCAGGTTCTGTGGCGTAGCCATTTGCAAACACACTCCTGAGTTAGAACATCCGGCCGTCGGATCAGTCTGAATTTCATATCCGGGATTAGCGCAGTTGGTAGCGCACTTGCTTTGGGAGTGCCGTGGTTGTATCCGGGATAGGATGAGGCGAAACGTCGCAAAGCCTTGCGACACCTGCGTTTGCGGGATTTCCCCCGGTTGCAGAAAACGGCACAAAAGCGGTTTTGACCACAGGAATGACCACAGACAGAAAAAACTTTATTTTTTCCGCTCGCCGTGGTATCATGGCAGAAATTGAATATCCGGGTATAGCGAAGTTGGTATCGCGCCTGGTTTGGGAGCGGGCTGCTCCCCCTTCAAGCCGGAAAATATCGGGACCGCAATCCCTTGATATGCCTACGATACAGGCATTTCCCCCGCAAGTCGAGGTGGTCAAAAAAACCGCCTGACCACATGTTTGACCACATCTGGCGCAAAACTCAATAACCAAAAATCCGGGATTAGCGCAGTTGGTAGCGCGCTTGCTTTGGGAGCAAGATGTCGGGAGTTCGAGTCTCCCATCTCGGACCACATCGGAGTAAATCAAATTTTACTCCGATGTTTTTATTTTTGAAGAAAAACATTTATTGGTTTTTTATTATAAATCTGATCTCTCTTTTGGACTCTGTACGATGAATACATGATGAGCAAGCAGATGCAAACGCCTATTTCCATCCTTTGAATTCGAATAGTTTCATTGACTATCCTAATAGAAATCATGAGTTGAAGTAAAAAATCTGATGTCTATAGATTATTAACTTGAGCATAAGTATTTTCAAGAAACTCACATAAAATATTCCTACTTATTATTTAGAAATATTGATTTACAATTATTTAAAGTTGCCATATAATGAATGATACCATCTATATATTCAAAGTTAGTGTTACTATACAGCATTGAGGGAGGAAAACACATGACGGTTACCGTTGATAGCTCACCGACAAAAGAATTTTTTGTTGAAATGCTCACTCGTGATATTGACCTGACTGATGCAATCTTGGATCTTCTGGATAACTGTTTAGATGGTGTTCTACGAAAATCTGGAAATGCAAATATAAAGAAAGATTTTGATTATAGTGGTTATGTAGCAAACATTCAAATTCGAAATGACTGCTTTATAATTCAAGATAACTGTGGTGGCATTTCTAAACATATTGCCGTTAGTAGTGCTTTCAGAATGGGGCGGGATTCCACGCAGGTTATAGACGACAACTTGCCAACTGTTGGAATTTATGGAATCGGTATGAAACGTGCAATCTTTAAAATTGGTCGTGAAGCAGAAGTAATTTCAAGATGCAATAACGAGCAGTTTACTGTAAAAATTCCCTATGAGTGGACGCAAACAGACAGTTGGGAGTTAAATTTATATGATTTAGATACCGTCCCTTCTGAAATTTCAGAGGGTGGTGTAATTGTCCGCATCAGTCATTTAACTCCTGCTATTATGTCAGTGTGGCATGACGATGATAAAAGGGCAAATTTTGTTGATGATTTATGCAGATCCATTCAGAAAAGTTATAGTTTTATTATCGAAAAGGGATTTCGTATTACCGTCAACGGTCAAGTACTGTCATCGCTTCCAGTTAAACTCCTTGTTGCTGACGCTCAAAACAAAAATGGGGCAATAAGTCCATATATCTATAAAGACACTATCAATGGCGTTGACGTCGATTTAATTGTCGGATTTTATACACCTGTTAAGTCTGATGAGGAAATTGACGCTATTAATACTTCACACCGCTCAACCGCCGATGCTGGTTGGACTATTATCTGCAATGATAGAGTTGTTCTTTATAATGATAAAACACACTTAACCGGCTGGGGAGAAGGTGGAATTCCCAAGTATCATACTCAATTTATTGGAATCAAAGGTGTAGTTTCTTTTAGGAGTTCAAACCCACGACTGTTACCAACAACAACTACTAAACGCGGTATCGATCTTTCCTCGGAGATATATTCACAGGTGAAAGAGCGTATGCGCGATGGGTTGGGAATGTTTATTTCCTACACCAACCAATGGAAGGGCCGGCTTCCAGAAGAACGAAAATACTCCAATCAAGCTGACTCTGTATCAATGCAAAGCTTGTTAAATAATGTTGAAATACATGAAAGGTATAGCCTTAATGATAACTTGAAGAACAAGCGCAATTGCAGCGGAACTTTCTATATACCAACTCTGCCGAAACCTGAGATAAGAAATACATCTCAAGTAATCCGCTTCTTTAAACCAACAACCGAAATTGAATTCTTAGCTGAAAGTCTGCTTGATGAGGAACTCGATAATGTCAAACCCTCTACTATTGGGGAATTATGTTTTGACAGGGTTTATAAGGAAATGGGAGGGAAATAATAACAAATGGGCAGTCAGCCATTTTATCATCTTCGTCCAAATAAGTACGTTGACCGCCAAATTTTTGCTGAAGTTCTTAAGTCTTTAAGCCGGAATATTGAGATTCAGAACTATATGTATATTGGTATGGGGTCATATATGTTTGATGACTTCAAACTATTGCACAACACTCTCGGAATTGAGAAGATGTGTTCGTTAGAAGCCGATTCTATAACATACAAACGTGCTGTATTTAACAAGCCATTAAAATGCATTAAAATCATTCAACAATCCACAACAGATTATATTGCCAATATGAACCCTGATGAAGATCACCATATAGTTTGGCTTGATTATACTAAGCCAGCCGAAATAGGTAATCAGTTCGATGACTTTTGTAGATTGATATCCTTGCTGAATGAATATGATATTATTCGTATTACACTGAATGCTAATCCCACTTCATTAGGTAAGCCAAATTCAGATGATGGTAATCTATGGGAATACCGTTTAGAAGAATTACGGAACCGCTTAGGTGACTTTGTTCCAACTTCGGTAGCCCCCGATAACCTCATTAAAAAAGGGTATCCTTTAGTCCTACTCTCTTGTTTGAAGAAAGCCTATTTGAAAACAGTCGAAAATGATTGCCGCTATTTCATTCCCCTGTATTCAACAGTTTATGATGACAACACGCAGATGCTTACCCTAACAGGTATTTTAGTCATGAACCAAGACAAAGTTTCTCTTTTTAAGCAAAACAAAGAACTCAAAAAATATTGCAATTTTAGTTGGGACAAGCCTTTAAACATATTTATGCCAGAACTTACCCCAAAAGAAGTCGTACATATAAACAATGAGCTCCCCGTTAAATCTGAAGGAAAGCTCATTGGCAAAAAGTATGATTATGTTTTTAAGTCGAATCCAGATGCGTTACAAAGCTATTTAAAATTCTATAAGGAATATCCTAATTTTCATACCATCAATTTTTGATAAATGGCCTGCAAAACTCTTTCAGCCACAATTGGAGACACGCTGTTTCCAATCTGCCGAAATCCATGCCAAATTGTATCGGGAAGCTTATACCAATCCGGAAAGCCCTGTAGTCGCGCCGCTTCTCGCGGTGTAATAACACGCGCAAAATCATAGTGTATCGGGCGTACCGCTTGATAACTCCCCTTTTCTGGTCCTGTCCCCGCCCTCAATGTCGGACAATAACCATCCGGAACTAAACGAACCGATTTTGAAACACTATCTTGTTGTCCTGGGAGCAATTTTGCATATCTTGCTCTAACATCACTTGTATGTTTAGTAGGATAATAGCCGTTTACAATATGCCGTTTATGGTACATTTCAATATAACCTTTATCTCCTACTCCATTAGGGATATTTCCAACTACTCGTTCATAAAAAAAATCCGACTGAATGTGCTGCATATTCCTATCAAAATAGTTCTGGGTTAGTTTTCTTAACCCGGAACTATTTTTACTTCTGTACCGAATATTACTGGGAAGTCCTTCCAATGCCTGTCGAACAGTAGTTTTTAACTCATCAGGCACTCGCATTGCAACAATATCATTCGCAGTAAATGATTTAATTCTCCCATCCGTTAAATAGCCTATAAAAAAATAACGTGTCCTTGTCGTCGGAGCCCCATATTCATTGGCCTTTACACAGATTGGCTCCAACACACAATAATTAGCAACATGCTGAAGTGCTTTATTTCGAATAATATCATATTTGGGACTCATAATTCCAGGTACATTTTCTGCAACGAAAAATGCAGGTTGAAGCTCTTCAATTAATTCAAAAAACTTCACAAATAGTTGATTCCGTGTATCATCAACATTTCCATGCCCCATATTACTGAATCCTTGGCACGGTGGTCCTCCTATAATACCCGTTAGATCACTCTTCCGAATGCGAGAAAGCCTTAGTAAATCCGCACCGTTTAGCTCCATGATATCTTCGTTTATGTGTATCGAATTAGGGAAGTTGACTCTATGTGTCTCTATAGCATGCGATTCTATTTCAACAGCAGCCGAAATATTAAATCCTGCCCGCGCAGCTCCTAAACTTAACCCTCCCGCTCCAGCAAATAGGTCTATTACATTAGTCATAGCTTCCCCCTCCTCTCGTGCGCACAATAACCTAATTGTATATTTTACTCTTTGAAGTTGAAAAAATCAACATAAAACTTTTGATTATACAATTATCACTCTTAAGGTATCACCGCTTTCTATGCTTTCTGTGGTATAATTATTTATTTTCATCATCCCATAATACTTCTTAACCGTATTCCTCGCCAATCCGGTTTGTTTGGCGATGGTCGAGAACTCCGTGACCTCCGGGTGGAGACGCATATAGTCCCACAGCTTGCGCTGTTTCTTGGTCAGCTTTTCCGGCGGGGCGATGCCCGCAAGCTGCTCCTTGAGATTTTTGCGTTCCTCGTTCATCTCCGCGATCAGTGCTTTCAGCTTTTCCTCGCACTCCTCGCGGGTGTGGGCGTAGACGTTGCGGGAATGCTGTGTCCCGTCCGGCCATATGGGAGAATAGCGCCCCTCAAACAGGTGGTCATTGAGTTCGCTGACGCAGCCGGTGCCCGGTTTCCTTTTCTTCCCCACATAGGGCTGGAAATCCACAATACCTTTCCGCTCCGGCTCCGCTTCTTCCCGTGGTTCTGCCTTGCCGATGCTCCGGTCGATGCTGGCAGCGGCCGCGCGCTGCATATCGTCGGTGATGTGGGTGTAGATGTCCAGCGTTGTCACCGCCGACACATGGCCCAGCATGGCGGAGAGGGTTTTCACATCCATGCCGTTCTCCAGCGCCAGCGTCGCGAAGGTGTGCCGCAGATCATGAAATCTGACACGCTTGCAGTCTGCCCGCTCCAGTATCGTCTGAAGCCGCCTTCGTGCCACGCCGGGCGTGATCGGTCGGTCCGCCTTCACCGGGGACGGAAACATCCAGCGGGAATCCACCTTCCTGCGGTATTCCCGCAGCACGGCCAACACCGCAGGCGGCAGCATCAGCTTTCGGACAGATGCCTTGGTTTTGGGCGGGATGATCTGCAATTCGCCGTTTACCGTGTACGCCTGTTTGTTGACGGTCAGCACGCCGGTTTCAAAATTCATATCCTCCCATTGAAGCGCTATCAATTCACCCCGGCGCAATCCTGTGCAGATATCCAGAAGGAACAGCTCGTAGTACCCGTCCGCCTGTGCCTGAATGAGAAATTTCTGCAATTCCTCCCGATCCAGCACCTGCATTTCCTTTGCCTTTTTCGGCGGCAGCTTACAGCCGATGGCGGGGTTTGTACGGAGCAGGTCATCCCGCACGGCCCGTTCCAAGGCGGAGCGGCAGACCGCGTGGCACATCCGCACCATGCGGTCGGAAAGGCCCGCTCCATATTGCTCCGTCAGACGCTTGCGGCCGTTCTTTTTCAGCCGCCCGTAGAATTGCTGCAAGTCATTCTGTGACAATTTGTTCAGCGGGATCTTCCCGATCTCCGGTAGGACATGGTTGTGGATGACGTTTTCGTAGTTGTTCTGTGTGGAGGCACGGAGCGTCGGCTTGCTGTGGGTTTCATACCAGTAGCATAGCCAGTCCCCGAACAGCATATCCGGTTTGACCTTTCGGTCATTTCGCCCCACCATGCTTTCGGTGAGTTGCCGCAGTTTCTCCTGACATTCCCGCTTTGTTTTGGCGAGAACATTCTTCGTTTTGGGAAGGCCATTGTCATCGTAACCGATGACAACGCGGCCCTCCCACCGGCCGTCACTGCGCTGTCTTATGGTGCCAGTTCCGCTTTTCCGTTTCTTTGCCAAGGTCTCAACTCCTTCCCGAAGATTTCCTCCATGAAGCCTCCAACGATGCCGCTGGCGGCTTTTTGCATATCCGGTGTGACGTGGGTGTAGGTGTCCAGCGTGAAGCTGGCGTTGGTATGCCCCAGAATCCCCGACAGGGTTTTGGCATCCACGCCGCTGGCGATGGCGTGGGTGGCGAAGGTGTGGCGCAGGTCATGGAAGCGGATGTCCGGCAATCCCGCCTTGTGTAAGATCGCTTTCATGTGCGTGTAGGCGCAGTTCGGAGACAGCGGCAGCTCCGGTCGGACAGGGTCTGGGAAGATCCATTGCGTGATTACATTCTCTTTTCGGCGGCGTAAAATTTCCGCCGTGCTGCGGGGCAGGACGATGGTACGTTCACCGCTGCGGGTCTTGGTCTTGCCCAGCATATCGACACCCAGCTTTCGGTTATGAAGGGTGCGGCGCACTTGCAGGACACCATTCCGCGCATCAAAGTCCTGCCACATGAGTCCGCAAATTTCGCCCCGCCGCAGGCCCGTGGTCAGCTCCACGTAGAAGAAATCACCCCATATTCTGTCTTCCCGCACGGCGTCCAGAAAGGTGTCTAACTCTTTGTCGGTCAGGACATGCTTCGGCGCATGGCTTGCCTTTGGCACCGTTGCGCCCACAGTGGGGTTCTTGGCGATGATATGCGCGTGGAGGGCGTCCTCCATCGCCTGGTGGAAGATGGCGTGGAGGCGGTTGATGGTGGTATCCGACAGGGCGGAACCAAACCTCGGATGCTCCCTGACCCGCCCGTTCTCTTTCAGCCTCCGATAGAGCTTCTGCACATCCTGCGATGTCACCAGCGACACCTGCTTGCCGCCGAGCTGCGGCTTGATGTAGTTTTCGATGCAGCTTCGGTAACCCGCAAGGGTGCCGGGGCGGACGGTGTTCTCTTTATAGTCCGTCAGCCAACGGTCCAGCCACTCCCCCAGGGTCATGCGGCTGTCCTCGGTCAGTTCCACGTCCTGATAGCGTTCGATATTTTGATGGAGCTTTTCCGTCAGTTCTTTTTGTGTATGAGCATAGGCATGCTGGAAGATGGGTGTACCGTTTTTCTTGTGCCCCACCACGATACGGCCCTCCCAGCGGCCATCCTCCCGCTTGCGCACCATACCGTCACCGGACGGCCTTCGCTTTGCCATTTAGTCCTCCTGTTCCGCTGGATGGCAGATGCGTTCTTCTTCCTCCCGCTCGAAGGAATAGAGCCCGTCTGCCTCCAGCTCTTTCGCCA
>ERZ772902.2596-NODE-2596-length-9933-cov-5.037356_pt1 | contig 9933 bp, 6 predicted proteins | sample MGYA00511470_ERZ772902 | MGnify/ENA primary metagenome ERZ772902 (study PRJEB29015, sample SAMEA2737717) | human gut metagenome | biome: human gut; feature: human-associated habitat; material: faeces | place: China | collected 2012 ...
AAGACGGGGAGGTTCATCGTCGGATGCGCAACGAGAAGGCCGACGACCGCGCCCGCGATCATGCAGATGAACATGAAGGTGGTCATGTAGTCGCGCGGCTGCTTCAAAAGCCACATCGGGAGAACGGCGGCGAAGAAGATGTAGACGAACGTGATGTAGCTCCAAGTCGCCTTGCCGAAGATGAGCGGGCAGTTCATGCCGACGGCGAACGAGGCAACGATGCAGAGGATGCCGAGCACGGCTTCCTTCCAGCCCGAGAGGTTCAGCTTCTTCTGCACAAGGCCGAAGACGACGGCAAACACCATGAACATGATGGACACCATACCGGCTGCGCCGTTGGTCTGCGCGGCGTCAGCGAGCTGCGTCACGCCGTCGACCACGGTGTAGGCGTTGAACGTGCCGGCGACCATGTCGGCGAACGCTGCGATGACGATCAGGCAGAACAGCCAGCAGAACAGCAGGAACAGCTTGCGGCCGAGCTTGCCGATGTACTTTTCGATCAGCATGCCCATGGACTTGCCGTCATTTTTGACGGAAGCGTACAGCGCGCCAAAGTCCGTCACAGCGCCGAAGAAGACGCCGCCGAGCAGCACCCACAGCAGCACCGGCAGCCAGCCGAACGCGGCGGCCTGGATCGCGCCGGTGACAGGGCCCGCGCCCGCGATGGAGGAGAACTGGTGGCTGAAGACGGTCCAGCCGTTGGTGGGGACAAAGTCCTTGCCGTCGTTATACTTGACGGCGGGCGTCTGCGCCTTGGGGTCGATGCCCCAGGTCTTGGCGAGCCAGCGCCCATAGAGTGCGTAGGCGGCGACGAGGACGACCGCCGCGATCAGCACGATGACGAGTGTGTTCATGTGATTTCCCTTTCTTTCCTAAAAAAACTGTGTTCTTCGCCAATGCCGGGAGCAAAAAGAAAAGCCCCGCCTCTGCCGCAGGTTTTCCAAAGCGAAAACCCATCGCAAAGACGAAGGCCAGTATCGCGGCGATATCCGCCGCAGATCTCAACTTCCGCGTTACCACTTTGCTTGCCGGAAAACCGGCCGCTCGACCGCTGCCCGAATGAATCGGAGAGCGTACCCTGTTAACGGTGGGGGACCGGCTGCGATTACTCGGCGTTTGCACCTTTCACCGCGGCTGCTCACAGGGGATGGCCTGCCCGTTCCTTGCTGCCGTTTTGCACCACCAACGGCTCTCTGAAAGCGGTGATCCGGGGAAGTCGTGTCCTGCTCAAAGCATTTGACGAATGATGTGTGTACAATAGCCCCATCCTCCGCCGTTGTCAATACAATTTTGTCCGCGCAGGACGGATTTCGTCGAAGAAAATAGACGCCCCATCACTTCTCCGCCGCCGCTTTAGGCAAAATGCAAATGCGAAATACAAATAAAGCTATGCCGAAGCGGAATGGAACCTGGCCGGCAACGCAGTCATAACAACGGGATGCTTTCAAATTTTGACCTGTTTCGGCAGTTTTCGGTTTGCCGAATTTCCGCTTGAAATATTTTAACAAAATATTATTTTTTCTTTCTTGACAAAGGTGTGCTCTTATGTTAGCTTTAAAATGCAAAATGAATCAACTGATCGGATGATGAGTTCGGGAGAGACCGCGGAATATTCTGCCGCGGCGCCGAAGGGGAACGCAGAAGCTCTCAGGCAAAAGGGCCGAACTCGGACGACGCTCCGAAAAGTGCGTTTACGCACGCCGAAGGTGCAACCTGCCGCGATGACTCGGGCGGGGAATCTCTCAGGTGATCAACGGAGGCACAAAGCTCAAAAGGGAGTTTTGTGTCTCTTTTTTGATGCTTAATTTTAATAATTTTTATAAGATTCATTAAAATTATTGTTTTCGGAGGATGCGCACTATGGAAAAGAAGACCCCACTTTACCAAACGCATGTGGACATGGGCGGCAAGATCGTCGAATTCGGCGGCTTTCTGATGCCCGTGCAGTATCCCACCGGCGTGATTGCCGAGCACATGGCCGTTCGTGAAAAGGCCGGATTGTTCGACGTTTCCCACATGGGCGAGCTTCGCCTCAAGGGCCCCGACGCCGTCGCCAATGTGCAGAAGATCATCACCGCCGACATTTCGAACATGAAAGACGGCGAGATCAAGTACTCGATGTTCTGCAACGACAATGGCGGCATCATCGACGACTTTATCGTCTACCGCTGCGCAGCGGACAATTACTGGCTCGTCGTCAACGCGGGCAACCGCGAAAAGGACGCCGCCTGGATCGAGAGCCACCTCTCCGGCGACATCGACTACCGCGACGAGGGCAACGACTGGGGCCAGATCGCCCTGCAGGGCCCCAAGTCCGGCGACATTCTCAAAAAGCTCTGCGACGAGCAGTACATCCCCGCCAAGTACTACACCTTCACCGAAGACGTGCCCCTGAACCTCGGCGAGCGCACGATCCGCGCCCTCGTCTCCCAGACGGGCTACACCGGTGAATGCGGCTTTGAGATCTACTGCAAGGCCGAGGACACCGTCGACCTGTGGAAAGCGCTTCTGAAGGCGGGCGAGCCCGAGGGTTTGATCCCCTGCGGACTCGGCGCGCGCGACACGCTGCGTCTCGAGGCTTCGATGCCGCTCTACGGCCACGAGATGAACGACGAGATCACGCCGAAGATGGCGGGACTTCCGTGCAAGCTCACGGGCAAGGACTTCATCGGCCGCGACGCGCTTGTCGCGCTCGGCGCGCCGAAAATGAAGCGCATTGGCATGAAGGTCGTCGGCCGCGGCATCGTGCGCGAGCACTGCGACCTCTACACGATGGGCGGAGAAAAGATCGGCTGGGCATCCTCCGGCACGTTCGCACCCTATATCGGCTGCGGCGTCGCGATGGGCTATATCCCCGCCCAAGATATCGAGATCGGCAAGCACCTCAACGCCGACGTGCGCGGCCGCATGGTCGAGCTCGAGATCGTGCCAATGCCGTTCTACAAGCTTGAACGCTGAAATAGAGATTTTTGACCGAATATTCGGAAACCATTTGACCGTAAATCACAAACAACATTCATTGAGAACGATTTTGAGGAGGAAATTACCATGAACATCCCTGCTGAGCTGAAGTATTCCAAGTCCCACGAGTGGGTCAAGATGGACGGCGACGTCGCCGTGATCGGCATTTCTGATTTTGCCCAGGATGCACTGGGCGATGTGGTCTTTATCAACCTGCCCGCCGAGGGCGACAGCGTCACCGCCGGTGAGAGCTTCGGCGATGTCGAGTCCGTCAAGGCGGTCTCCGACGTGATCTGCCCCGTCAGCGGCACGATCTGCGAGGTCAACGAAGCGCTCGCCGACGCGCCCGAGACGCTGAACTCCGACCCCTACGGCGCATGGATCATCAAGGTCTCTCCCGTGACCGACACTGAGGCGCTGCTGGATGCCGCCGCTTACGAAGCGCACTGCGCTGAGGAGGGCTAACATGGGCTCTTACGTTCCCACCACGGCTGCGGAACGGGAAGAAATGCTCGCCGCCATCGGGGTCGACAGCCTGGAAGGGCTGTATAAGGCCGTCCCGCAGGAAATGCTCCTGCGGAGCGGCGGGCTGAACATCCCCGAGGGCTTAAGCGAGCTTGAGGTGCGCGAGGCCGTCACCGCCATGGCCGAAAAGAACAAGGTCTTCAAGACTGTTCTTCGCGGCGCGGGCGCCTACCGCCACTTCATCCCGTCGGTCGTCAAATCCGTCACCTCCCGCGAAGAGCTTGTCACCTGCTACACCCCCTATCAGGCGGAGATCAGCCAGGGCGTTCTGCAGGGTACGTTTGAATTCCAGACGATGATCTGCGAGCTGACCGGCATGGACGTCTCCAACGCCTCGCACTACGACGGCGCGACCGCCGCGGCCGAGACGATCCCCATGTGCAAGGACCGCAAGCGCACGAAGGCTTACGTCTCCGCCTGCGCCCATCCGCAGGTCATCGAGGTCATGAAGACCTACTGCTTCGCCTCGAATACCGAGCTTTTCGTCGTCCCCGCAAAGGACGGCAGAACTGATCTCGACGCGCTCAAGGAAGCGCTCGGCGATGACGCCGCGTGCTTCTACCTCCAGCAGCCGAACTACTTCGGCCAGATCGAAGACGCGAAGGCGGCCGGTGAGATCGTCCACGCCGCGGGCGCAAAGTTCGTCATGGGCGTGAACCCCATCGCCTGCGCCATTTTGCCCACGCCGCGCGCGATGGGCGCGGATGTCGCCGTCGGCGACGGTCAGCCCCTCGGCCTCGACACGGCGTTCGGTGGCCCGTTCCTCGGCTTTATGGCCACAACGTCTGCCATGACGAGAAAGCTCCCCGGCCGCATCGTCGGCCAGACGAAGGATGTGGACGGCGAGGTTGGCTACGTGCTGACGCTGTCCGCGCGCGAGCAGCACATCCGCCGCGAAAAGGCCAGCTCCAACATCTGCTCCAACCAGGCGCTATGCGCCTTCGCCGCCGGCGTCTACATGGCCGCGATGGGCGAAAAGGGCATGAAGCAGTGCGCGCGCCTCTGCACCTCGAAGGCGCACTATTTCGCCTCCGAGCTTGAAAAAATCGGCTGCACGCTCAAGTATCATGGCGAATTCTTCCACGAATTCGTCACCGAAGTGGAATGCCCCAACTGCCGCAGGAAGATCCTCGACGCGCTCGAAGCTGAGGGCATCCTCGGCGGCGCAGAGGTCGAGGGCGGCATCCTCTGGTGCGTGACGGAGCTCGTCTCCAAGTCGCAGCTCGACAAAGCTGTCGCCATCGTGAAGGAGGTGCTGTAAATGAAGCTCATTTTTGAACTTGGCGTCGAAGGCCGCGGCATGACCCTCATGCCGGAGTGTGACGTCCCCGAATATCAGCTCCCCGAAGAGCGCAGCGAGGCGCTGCACCTGCCCCACGTGAGTGAAAACGAGCTCACCCGTCACTACACCGCCCTTTGCAAGCGCATCCACGGCGTGAACGACGGCTTCTATCCCCTCGGCTCGTGCACGATGAAGTACAACCCCAAGATCGACGAGGACATGGCGGCGCTGCCGGGCTTCACCCAGCTCCACCCGCTCCAGCCCATCGAGACCGCGCAGGGCGCGCTCGAGGCGCTGCACACGCTGGGCGCTGAACTTGGCGAGGTCTTCGGTATGGACGCTGTCACGTTCCAGCCCGCGGCGGGCGCGCACGGTGAGTTCACCGGCGTTCTGCTCATCAAGGCCTATCACACCGACCGCGGCGATTTTAACCGCACGAAGATCATCGTGCCCGACTCCGCCCACGGCACAAATCCCGCAACCGCCGCGATGTGCGGCTTCCAGGTCATCAACATCCCGTCCGGCGCAGACGGCTGCGTGGACCTCGACGCGCTGCGCGCCGCCGTCGGCCCCGACACCGCGGGATTGATGCTGACGAACCCGAACACCGTCGGTATTTTCGACAAAAACATCCTTGAGATCACGAAGATCATTCACGATGCGGGCGGCCTGTGCTATTACGACGGCGCGAACCTCAACGCCGTCATGGGCGTCGTCCGTCCCGGTGACATGGGCTTTGACTGCATCCACTCGAATCTCCACAAGACCTTTGCAACGCCGCACGGCGGCGGCGGCCCCGGCGCAGGCGCGGTCGGCTGCAAGGAATTCCTCAAAAAGTACATGCCCGGCCCGCTGGTCGTCGAAAAGGACGGCAAGTACGGCTTTGCATACCCCGAAAAGTCCATCGGGCGCGTGAAGATGTTCTACGGCAACTTCGACGTCGTCGTGCGCGCGCTGACCTACGTGCTCACGCTCGGCAAGTCCGGCATCCGCGAGGCGGCGATGAACGCCGTGCTGAACGCGAACTACATGCGCGTCAGGCTCAAGGACACCTTCACCATGGCCTATGACGAGATCTGCATGCACGAGTTCGTCATGTCGCTCGTCGATCTCCACAAGGAGACGGGCGTCTCCGCGCTCGACCTTGCCAAGGGCATGCTCGACTTTGGCCTGCACCCGCCCACGATGTACTTCCCGCTCATCGTCCATGAGGCGCTCATGATCGAGCCCTGCGAGACTGAGAGCAAGGAGACCATGGACGAGGTCTGCGGCATCTACTGCAAGCTCTTTGAACTCGCGCACTCCGATCCCGAGACGCTCCACACCGCTCCCCACTCCACGCCCGTCCGCCGTCTCGACGAGGTCGGCGCGGCGCGCAACATGGTTTTACGGTATCAGTTTGCCTGACGAAGGCAGCGCATATCTCAACATCACGCAATGCCGCCGAAAAGTCGGCGGCATTGCTCTCAAAAAGGAACGAACTATTATGGCTCATTATGAACTCATCGTCATCGGCGCGGGCCCCGGCGGCTACGAAGCCGCGCTCCATGCGGCCAAGCTCGGCAAGAAGGTCGCCGTCGTCGAGAAGCGCGAAGCGGGCGGCACCTGCTTAAACCGCGGCTGCATCCCGACGAAAACGCTGCTGCACTCTTCTCAGATCTTCCACGACGCCAAGCACGGCGCACATGCCGGCATCCACACCGACGATATCCGCGCCGACATGACGGAGATTTTTGCCTACAAGCGCGAAATTTCGCAAAAGCTGTCCTCCGGCATTGAATCGCTTTTCAAGACCGCAAAGATCGACTTTCTGCGCGGCACGGCGCTCATCACCGCACCCGGCGCTGTCCGCGTGACGGACGCCGAGGGCGGTGCCAACAACTACACCTGCAACGATATCCTCATCGCCACCGGCTCCGTCCCGTCCCGCCCGCCGATTCCCGGACTTGAGTTCGCGATGACCTCCGACGAGCTGCTTGAGGGGTGCGACCACCTGTACCGCTCCATCGTCATCATCGGCGGCGGCGTCATCGGCATCGAGTTTGCGACGTTTTACGCAGACCTCGGCTGCGAAGTGACCGTCATCGAAGGCATGGACCGCCTGCTGCCCAACATGGACAAGGAGCTGGGCCAGAACCTCGCGCTCATCCTCAAAAAGCAGGGCGTGAAGGTCTTCACGAACGCGATGGTCCAGAGCGTCGAGAAGACGGGTGAGGATATCGCCGTCAACTTCACCTGCAAGGAAAAGAGCGAGACCGTCTCCGGCGAGGCCGTGCTCTGCGCCATCGGCCGCCGCCCGTACTGCGACGGCCTGTTCGCGGATGGCATTTCTGTCGAGATGAACCGCCGCAGCATCGCCGTGAACGAGCGCTACGAGACGAGCATCCCCCACATCTACGCCATCGGCGACGTCTCGGCCAAAATTCAGCTCGCCCATGTGGCGACCGCGCAGGGCATCGCCTGCGTCGATCTGCTCTGCGGAAAAGAAAATCACACGTCGATGTCCGTCGTGCCGAGCTGCATCTACTGCCGTCCGGAGATCGCGGTCGTCGGCCTCACCGAGGCCGAGGCCAAGGAGGCGGGCATCCCCGTCAAGGCCGGCAAACATGTCATGTTCGACAACGCCAAGACGCTCATCGCCGACCCGGGCCGCTGCCTTATGAAGTTCGTCGCCCACGCCAAAACACGCGAGCTTCTCGGCGCGCAGCTCATGTGCGAGCATGCGAGCGACATGATCGGCGGCGTCTCGCAGGCGCTCGCCAACCACATGACGGTCGATCAATTCCTGCTGGCCATGCGTCCGCACCCCTCGTTTGAAGAGGCGATGACCGCCGCGCTCGAGGACCTTGCGCAGAAGCTCGGCTGAAAGGCCGCGGATGAAGCTATCGGTCGCCTTTAGACAGGCGATACCGCTTTTATGCAAAATTTGCGTTGCAGCATACGATGGAGTATGCTACCCTTAAAGTGAAAAATTGCTCTGACGGGGAACGCTTCTTTGAAAGCGGCGCACCGAAAGCGTGATAAGGGAGAGGAGAATCATCCATGAAAAAGCTATTGCCCATCATTTTGACGCTGCTCTTGGTTTGCATTGCCGCACCTTACGCCTCCGCCGCGAATGTGGGGCTTCGCCGCAAAATCTGTCGGTCGACAGCGTCGATGCGGACTGAGACAAATACAACATCGACGGCAGCAACTATTTCAAGCTGCGCGACCTCGGCGATGCGCTCGGCTTTACTGTCGACTATGATGCCGACAGCAACACCGCCATCATTTTGAGCAAGGGCTCCACGGCGGTCTATCGCCCTGATCACGATTCGCAGGTTTGACTGGAATTATGAGGAGACAATGGACGAGTTCGTCCGCACCGGTTCTGACCTTAAAAACGCGAAGCTCATCATCATTGATGCCCGCTCCAACAGCGGCGGCGATGAAGACTTTATCAAAAACTGGCTGAAAAGCTACACGGGAGAAGAACCCGAACAGAAAACGATTATCTCCAACTGGGGCACTGCTATGTTCGATAGGACCCAAGCCTACGCGGACCTGGGTGAAGAATTTGCCGCCTTCCGGACAGGCGATAAGGACTATGAGCTGTTTCAGGGAAAGCTGCTGGAAAACAGCACTCCGATTCTTCTTCTGACAGACAGCATGTCCGGCTCCGCCGGCGAGAGCATCGTGACCTATTGCAGAACGCTGGACAACTGCCTTGTGATCGGCGGGTCAACAAGGGGCGCGCAGCTGGTCGGAAATGTGAGAGGCTGGACGCTTCCCAACTCCGCCATCGGCTTCCAGTTCGGTCAGGCGCTCCACTTTATCTACAGTATGGAAAATGTGGAGGGCAAGGGCTACGCCCCGGACCTGTGGTGCAACCCGAAAACCTCTTTGCAGTCTGTTTTGAACATGGTGGAGCGCTATGACCTCGGCTCTGCCGAGGGTGTGGCCGCCCTGCGCGCAGCTGCCGAACATTCTGACCAAGTAGGCAGGCACTTCCCATTAAATGTTCCACAACGTAGGATGAGTAGAAAGAGAAGCATTCTACTAAACCTGTCTTATGGCCATATACCGCCGTCATCTGAACGCAAAACCGCTCCCGAGATCATCTTGATCTTGGGAGCGTTACTTTCTCTATTATGATTGCTTTTGTGCCCAAAAACGGCCTTTTGCCGGAATGTGTTAGAAATGTGTTAGAAAAGTGTTAGAAAAGGCTATGTCCTCATATACGTCCCCATTTTGCGTTAAAAGCAAGTAACGCACTTACGAATTCTCTGTATCCTCAACCAATGCTTCACACGGAAAACCGGGCACTTTGTAGCAAAGCACTTTACCCAGCGGATACTTCCCTGAACAGGCCGGAAAACTTCTCAGCTCTCTTATGAAGTTCGACATCCTGCTTCGGTGCGCTCTGCCGCCATTCAAAAAGTGCCTCTGTCTGTTCAACATAACGCGAAGGGTAGTCTTCTAAGTATTTACCTTCTGATTTTAAGTATAAACCTTTTAATCTACGAACTGCCATATTACTTCTCCTTTTTCTCTCTAATGTTCAGCCCCAACGCGAACTGCACGCGCGCGGAGATCGTGACGTTGAAAAATCTCATTTTCTAACTTTTTGCAGCGAAAAAACTGATAAATATGTGAAAACACCGCGCTTTTGCGCGGTGTTTTCTGTGCTGCATCTTTCATCAACACATTCTGGTCCGAGATGGGAGATTCGAACTCCCGACATCTGGGACTATGTTATCTTCTGATGATCATTTATTTGGTCGTACAGATTAGACGAAAAGAAATGACAATAGGAAAAGCGGTTGCCTTTGTAGGAGCCCTGATAGTCATAGAAATGCTCAGAAGGTAATTGAGAAAGTTTAATAGAAAGCCGTGCATGATTGTCCTCGGCGTTTTCTGAGCTCTGATTTGGATTTAAAGGCAGATAGAACGAGATAGTTAGGGACTCCCCTATAGTACTGACAAAAAGCAAGGATGTACCGCAATTCGGTACATCCTTGCTTTTATATAATGGTTTACCCGTTTATATTATGAAGAGGTTACATAATTTTAACAACTCTTGACAGGAGTCTTACTTGACAATGCAGAAAGACCGATGTATTCTGTTTTTAAAAGGGAGTAGCTTGCACAGCTTTGTGTATCCGTTGGCGTCAGTACGGGTCGTT
>ERZ772902.2607-NODE-2607-length-9886-cov-7.669413_pt1 | contig 9886 bp, 7 predicted proteins | sample MGYA00511470_ERZ772902 | MGnify/ENA primary metagenome ERZ772902 (study PRJEB29015, sample SAMEA2737717) | human gut metagenome | biome: human gut; feature: human-associated habitat; material: faeces | place: China | collected 2012 ...
GCCCGAGATCAGGCAGACCACCTTTTTGCCCTCGATGGGCAGCTTGTGGAACAGGGCAGCAGCCACCGGCACCGCGCCGGCACCCTCGGCCACCAGCTTCTGGTTTTCCATCAAGGAGAGGATGGCAGCGGCGGTCTCGTCCTCGGTCACCGTGACGATATCGTCCACATACTCCTCGCAGATCTGATAGGTCAGCTCGCCGGGGGTCTTGACCTGAATGCCGTCTGCAAAGGTGGAGGCTGCTTGCAGGGTCTGATACTTGTGCTCATGCAGGGAGCGGTACATGCTGGGGGCACCCTCTGCCTGCACGCCGTAGACCTTGACGTCCGGTTTGAGGCTTTTGATCGCAAAAGCCACACCCGAGATCAGGCCGCCTCCGCCCACCGGGACAATGACAGCATCCACATCCGGCAGCTGCTCCAGAATTTCCAGGCCGATGGTCCCCTGTCCTGCGATCACCTGCTCGTCATCGTAGGGGTGGATAAAGGTCATCCCCGTCTCAGCCTGCAGCTCCACGGCCTTATCATGGGCATCATCGTAGGTACCAGGCACCAGGCAGACCTCTGCACCGAGGTTCTTGGTGTTTTCCACTTTCATGATGGGGGCACCGTCCGGCATACAGACGATGCTCTTGATGCCGCGGCGGGTGGCTGCCAGCGCCACGCCCTGGGCGTGGTTGCCCGCCGAGCAGGCAATCACGCCTTTTTCGCTCTCTTCCTTGGAGAGCTGGCTGATTTTATAGTAGGCACCGCGCACCTTGAAGCTGCCTGTAGCCTGCAGGTTTTCGGTTTTGAGGTAGAGCTGGCAGTCTTTCGACAGCTTGGGTGCCTCGATGAGGTCGGTCTTGCGTGCAACGTCCTTAAGAACAAAGGCGGCGTGGTAGATCTTATCCAGAGTCAGCATGACAACTACTTCCTATCCTGTTTTTGTAAAATTTCGTGTGACAGAAAATAGTATAGAATACCAAAATTGTTTTGTCAAATGAAGATATTTCACAGTTTGACGCGGCAACAGGAAAAGAGTCAACACCGCCGGGGGGGCCCCGATGATGCTGACTCTTTTCTGCTTTCCCTTTTTAAATTTCTGCAAGAATGGCGTCGCCCATGGCAGCGCAGCCCAGGCAGATGCAGCCATCGCTCATGTTGTCGGCGGTGCGCAGACCCTTGTCCAGTACACGGCTCACAGCGTTCTCAATGGCATCGGCTTCCTCTGCCATGCCAAAGGAGTACCGCAGCATCATGGCGGCGGACAGGATACAGGCGGTGGGGTTTACGATATCCTTGCCTGCAATGTCCGGGGCAGAGCCGTGGATGGGCTCGTACAGACCCCGGGTGCCGTCGCCAAGACTGGAGGACGGGATCATGCCGATGGAACCGGTGATCATGGAAGCCTCGTCCGACAGGATGTCGCCGAACATATTCTCAGTGACGATCACGTCGAACTGCGCGGGGTTCTTCACGATCTGCATAGCGCAGTTGTCCACGAACATCTCGCTGTACTCCACATCCGGGTACTCGGCCTGCAGCCGGTGCATCACAGTGCGCCACAGGCGGCTGGTGTCCAGCACGTTGGCCTTGTCCACGCAGCACAGCTTTTTGCGGCGCTTGCGGGCGGTCTCGAAGCCGATGCGGCCAATGCGCTCGATCTCGTGCTCCGCGTAGGGCATGGTGTCCACGGCCTGCTTTTCGCCATTTTCCAGCGTGTGGGTCTCGTGATTGCCGAAGTACACACCGCCGATCAGCTCCCGCACGATGATAAAATCAATGCCCTGTGCCACGATCTCGGGCTTCAGGGGGCTGGCAGGCGCCAGCTGCGGCCAGATCTTAGCCGGGCGGTTGTTGGCGTACAGCCCCATGCCGGCGCGCAGCCGCAGCAGGCCTTTTTCCGGCCGCTGCTCCCCGGGCAGGCCCTCCCACTTGGGGCCGCCTACCGCGCCCAGCAGCACGCTGTCGGCAGCAAGGCACTTGTCCAGCTCGTGCTGGGGCAGCGGGTCGCCGTACTTGTCAATGGCCTCGCCGCCCATGGCGGCAGCGGTGTAGTGGAAGGTATGGCCGTACTTTTCGGCCACCTTATCCAGCACCCGGAGGGTCTGCTTTACGATCTCCGGGCTGGAGCAATCGCCCCAGATGACAGCAATATTTTTTTCCATGAGGTACTCCTTTTATGCTCCAAACACATTTTCACGGATGGGGATGGGCTTATTTCTGGATGGCCTTCATCAGACCACCGGCGGAGATGATGTTCTGGATAAAGGGCGGGAAGGGCTCGGCGTGGAACACCTTGCCGTTGGTCTCGTCGGTGATGACGCCAGTGTCAAAGTCTACCTGAACGGTGTCCCCTGCTTCGATGGCGTCCACAGCCTCCGGGCACTCCATGATGGGCAGGCCGATGTTGATGCTGTTGCGGTAGAAGATGCGGGCAAAGCTTTTGGCAATGACCACCGCGATGCCTGCGGTCTTGATGCACAGGGGTGCGTGCTCGCGGGAGGAGCCGCAGCCAAAGTTCCAGCCGCCCACCATGATATCACCGGGCTGCACCCGGTTCACAAAGTCCTTGTCGATATCCTCCATGCAGTGGCTGGCAAGTTCCTTGGCGTCCTGCGTGTTCAGGTGGCGTGCCGGGATGATGACATCGGTATCCACGTTATCCGGGTATTTGAAAACAGAACCTCTTGCGTTCATGCTCATGCTCCTTTCGGGTCAGACCGTGCGCGGGTCGGTGATGTAGCCGGTCAGGGCGCTGGCGGCGGCGGTAGCGGGAGAAGCCAGATAGACTTCACTGTCCACATGACCCATGCGTCCCACAAAGTTGCGGTTGGTGGTGGAAACGCAGCGCTCGCCCGCTGCCAGAATGCCCATGTAGCCGCCCAGACAGGGGCCGCAGGTGGGGGTGGATACGATGCAGCCCGCATCGATAAAGGCGGTGGTCCAGCCCCGCAGGATGCACTCCTTATAAACAGCCATGGTAGCGGGGATGATGATGCCGCGCACGCCCTTGGCGATGTGCTTGCCCTTGAGGATGTTGTAGGCAGCTTCCATGTCCTCTAAGCGGCCGTTGGTGCAGCTGCCGATGACCACCTGATCGATCTTGATGTCCTTGCCCTCGCTGGCAACATGGGTGTTCTCGGGCAGATGGGGGTAGCTGACGGTGGGCTCCAGTGCGCCAAGGTCGATCTCGATGGTCTTTTCGTACACAGCATCGGGGTCGGCCTCATAGAACACCGGCGGGCGCTGGCTGCGGCCTGCCAGATAAGCCTTGGTCACCTCATCCACCGGGAAGATGCCGTTTTTCGCACCGGCTTCAATGGCCATATTGCAGATGCACAGACGGTCGTCCATGGTAAGCCCTGCCACGCCCGGACCGGTGAATTCCATGGACTTATACAGTGCGCCGTCCACACCGATCATGCCGATGATGTGCAGGATCAGATCCTTGCCGGACACCCGGGGGTTAAACTTGCCGGTAAGCACGAACTTGATGGCAGAGGGCACCTTGAACCATGCCATGCCGGTGGCCATGCCTGCGGCCATGTCGGTAGAGCCTACGCCGGTGGAGAAGGCGCCCAGTGCACCGTAGGTGCAGGTGTGGCTGTCCGCGCCGATCACGCAGTCACCGGCGGTGACGATGCCTTTTTCCGGCAGCAGGGCATGCTCGATGCCCATCTGGCCGACATCGTAGAAGTTGAGGATATCGTATTTATTGGCAAACTCCCGGCACTGCTTGGACTGGGTAGCGCTCTTGATATCCTTATTGGGTACAAAGTGATCCAGCACAATGGCGATATGCTCTTTATCAAACACGCGGTCAAAACCGGCGCGCTCAAACTCGTTGATGGCCACCGGGGTGGTGATATCGTTGCCCAGCACAATGTCCAACTTTGCATTGATGAGCTGGCCTGCCTTGACCTCCGGCAGTCCGGCGTGTGCGGCAAGGATCTTCTGCGTCAGGGTCATTCCCATGGTAGTTTTCTCCTTTTTATCGATTGTTGATCGCGCTGACAAGGGCACGGACACCGGCCACGATGATATCGGTGTCGGTACCGGCACCCCATGTGACCGTGTTGTCACCCCAGACAAGGCCCACATAGGAGGCTGCGCGGGAGGTAGAGCCCTCGTCCAGACTGTGCTCAGAGTAATTTTCCAGATGGAAGTCCATGCCGGTGGCGCTCTGGATGGCGTTGGCTACGGCATCCAGACGGCCGTTGCCCACCGAGGTGACCACCTTGCGCTGGCCGTTCAGCTCCAGCGTGACTGTGGCGGTAATGCCGTTCACCTGTGCAAAGTGGGCTTCCACCACATTCAGCGGCTTTGCACGGTTGAGGTAGGTATCCTCGAAGATGTGCAGCACCTCGGCAGCGCTCAGCTCCTTGTGGCTGTGGTCGGACACGCTCTTGACCTTGTAGCCCAGCGCCTCCCGCATCTTGGGGGGCAGATTGTAGCCGTAGTTCTGTTCCAGCACAAAGCCGATGCCGCCCTTGCCGCTCTGGCTGTTGATGCGGATGACATCGGCGTCGTAGGTGCGGCCGATGTCGTGGGGGTCCACCGGGATGTAGGGGCAGGTCCAGCGGTGCTCGCCGGTCTGCTTGCGGTACGCCATGCCCTTGGCAATGGCGTCCTGATGGCTGCCGGAGAAGGCGGCAAATACCAGCTGCCCGGCGTAGGGGGTGCGCTCATAGATATGCATCCGGGTCACCCGCTCGTAGGTGGCGCAGATGGCGGGCATATCCGAGAAGTCCAGCTTGGGGTCTACGCCGTGGCTGTACATATTCATGGCCAGCGTCACAGCGTCCACATTGCCGGTGCGCTCGCCGTTGCCAAACAGGCAGCACTCCACGCGCTGTGCGCCCGCCAGCACTGCCAGCTCTGCGCAGGCCACGCCGGTGCCGCGGTCGTTGTGGGGGTGGGTGGAGATGATCACGCTGTCGCGGTACTTCAGGTGCTTGTCGCAATACTCGATCTGGTTTGCGTACACATGGGGCATGCTCATCTCCACTGTCACCGGCAGGTTGATGATCATGGGGCGCTCCGGGGTGGGCTGCATGATATCCAGCACGGCGTTGCACACCTCTACGGCGTAGTCCACCTCGGTACCGGTAAAGCTTTCGGGGCTGTACTCGAACAGGAAGTTGCCCTCGTACTCCTCACTGAGCTGCTTGACCAGCTTTGCGCCGTCCACGGCGATCTGCTTGATCTCCTCCTTGGACTTGTGGAACACCTGCTCCCGCTGCGCCACGGAGGTGGAGTTGTAGAAGTGGATCACCGCCCGGGGTGCGCCCTTGACTGCCTCGAAGGTGCGGCGGATGATGTGGTCGCGGCACTGGGTCAGCACCTGCACGGTGACGTCGGCGGGGATCATGTCCTTTTCGATCAGAGTGCGCAGGAACTCGTACTCGGTCTCGCTGGCGGCGGGGAAGCCCACCTCGATCTCCTTGAAGCCGATTTTCACCAACATCTGGAAGAACTCCAGCTTTTCTGCAAGGCTCATGGGCACGATCAGCGCCTGATTGCCATCCCGCAGATCCACGCTGCACCATGCGGGAGCCTTTTCAATATGGTCCTTTTTTACCCAGCTGTCATAACCGGCGGGTACCGGGTAGTACCCCGGTGCGTACTTGGTAGCGTCCATCATCCTGTTGTCCTCCTGATGTTGTGGTGCATAAAAATGCACCCCTTCCGTCTGCTCGTTTCACTCGCATCCACCTTCCCCAAGGGGACGGCTTTCCGGAATGCGGTAAAGTTTGCGGCATTGCCCAAAGGCGCCCCCTTGGGGGAGCTGGCATCGCGTAGCGATGCCTGAAGGGGTATCCGCATACAAAAAGGCTCCCGTCTTTCAAGGCGAAAACCTTGAGAGACGAGAGCCTGTAAATTGCTTTTACAGGGCACCCGTGGTACCACTCTCCTTGCTGCACGGTCAGGTACAGCCACTTTGCACGATCGGCCAAAACGGTGAATCGCTGCCCCTGTAACGGTGGGCGTCCGTCAGAACCTACTTGTCCGTTCAGTTCTGCCGCTCAGGGGCCAGTATCCGAAGCCCTCTGCACCCGCCTTGCACCACCCGGCGGCTCTCTGCACGCAGAAGAAAGATCGTTTTATCCCCGTCAACGCATTTGCACTTTGTTGAAAGTGAGATAATTTTAGCACGCCTGCCAGAAAGTGTCAAGAAGTTTCGTTCAGGATAAAGATGAAAGCATTTCATAATACCATGGGGTAAATCATGCAAAATTGAGGTCGTTGCTCCCCTGCCCCCTCATCCGGCAAGCTCTTTGCGCACCTATAATATGGTAACTGAGCGGCTTTAGCCCTCTTTGTTAAGAAACTGCTAAGTTTTTGCAAAGTTGCCCTCGCTGCGCTGTTGCCGGGCGGCAAGGTGTGGTATACTGGATGCAGCAAACGGGTGGATGCCCACTTTATATAGAAGGAGGAAATTCCCATGAAAGAAGTCAAGCCATCCAAAAAGCCGCTGGCTATCTACTATGCCATCGTGCTGCTGGTGCTGCTGGTCATCAACCTTGTGGTCATGCCGTGGCTGGCCGAGCGTCAGGTGCAGGAGGTAGACTACGGCACCTTTATGAGCATGACCGAGCAGGAGAACATCGGCAAGGTGGATATCCAGTCCAACCAGATCATTTTTACGGATAAGGACAACAAGCAGATCTACAAGACCGGCCTGATGAACGACCCCGGCCTGACCGAGCGCCTGTACGACGCCGGTGCGCAATTCTCCAGTGAGATCGTGGAGCAGGGCTCGCCGGTGCTCAGCTTTCTGCTGTGGTTCGTGCTGCCCATTCTGCTGTTCAGTTTCATCGGCAACCAGATGAACAAAAAGCTGATGGAAAAGGCAGGCGGCGGTCCGGGTGCCATGATGTTCGGCGGCGCGGGCAAATCCAACGCAAAGGTGTATGTGCAGTCCACCCATGGCATCCGCTTTGCGGACGTTGCCGGTGAGGACGAAGCCAAGGAGAATCTGCAGGAGATCGTCAATTATCTGCACGACCCCAAGAAGTACGAGGAGATCGGTGCTTCCATGCCCAAAGGCATTCTGCTGGTAGGCCCTCCGGGCACCGGCAAGACCATGCTGGCCAAGGCCGTGGCAGGCGAATCCAACGTTCCCTTCTTCTCCATCTCCGGCTCGGAGTTCGTGGAGATGTTCGTGGGCATGGGTGCCTCCAAGGTGCGTGACCTGTTCAAGCAGGCCAAGGAAAAAGCCCCCTGCATCGTGTTCATTGATGAAATTGACGCCATTGGCCAGAAGCGCAACAGCGGCCAGTTTGGCGGCAACGACGAGCGCGAGCAGACCCTGAACCAGCTGCTTACCGAGATGGACGGCTTTGAGGGCAACACCGGCGTCATTATTCTGGCAGCCACCAACCGCCCGGATTCCCTCGACCCTGCCCTGACCCGCCCCGGCCGGTTCGACCGCCGTGTACCCGTGGAACTGCCCGACCTGAAGGGCCGCGAGGAGATCTTGAAGGTACATGCTAAAAAGGTGAAGATCGCCCCGGGTGTGGACTTCAACACCGTGGCACGCATGGCTTCCGGTGCCTCCGGCGCAGAGCTGGCTAATATTGTGAACGAAGCCGCCCTGCGTGCCGTGCGGGCAGGCCGCAAGAGCGTGACGCAGGCCGACCTTGAGGAGAGCATCGAGGTGGTCATTGCCGGCTACCAGAAGAAGAACTCCATCCTGACCGACCACGAAAAGTGCATCGTAGCCTACCATGAGATTGGCCATGCCCTTGTGGCAGCCAAGCAGTCCAACTCTGCCCCGGTGCAGAAGATCACCATCATCCCCCGCACCTCCGGCGCACTGGGCTATACCATGCAGGTGGACGAGGGCAACCACTACCTGATGAACAAGGCCGAGCTGGAAAACAAGATTGCCACCCTGACCGGCGGCCGCGCCGCCGAGGAGGTGGCCTTCAACTCCATTACCACCGGCGCGTCCAATGATATCGAGCAGGCCACCAAGCTTGCCCGCGCCATGTTGACCCGCTACGGCATGAGCGATGAATTTGACATGGTAGCGCTGGAGACCGTAAACAACCAGTATCTGGGCGGCGATACCTCGCTGGCCTGCAGTGCCCAGACCCAGCGCGAGATCGATCAGAAGGTGGTAGAGCTGGTCAAGACCCAGCACGAAAAGGCCATTCGCATCCTGACCGAGAACCGCGCAAAGCTGGACAAACTGGCACAGTACCTGTACCAGAAAGAGACCATCACCGGCGAGGAGTTCATGGATATCCTCAACCGCGATGATGCAGAAAACAAACCGGAAAATCCCTGAAAATAAAAAAATTTGAATCTTTTGCAATAATCTGGCCGCCGTATCCGTTTATAGAGCAGATACGGCGGTTTTCCATTGTGGATGCGCCGCAGCTGAACCATGGTTCCCAAAAAGATTATGATGCAAAAAAACAAGGCAGTCCCTGCGGCTGCCGTTTTCAGGAGGTATTTCCTATGAAGATGCTGAACAAAAAGTTTGTCCGTACCCTGAGCTGTGCCGCTGTGGCGGTGTGCGCCGCCGCCATGCTGAGCGTGGGTGCATTTGCCGCCGAGGTGGATTCTACCTGCGTGGAGGGCTATCTGCCCCCGCAGGAGCAGATGGTGCAGGGTGACATTGCACTGCACAGTGCCGACGTTGCCGTGGGCGAAAAAGATCCCAGCTACGGCGGCTACGGTGCCCCGGAGGGCAACCCCATTCAGGGCAACATTATGCTGATCTCCGGCGATGAGTTGGCCGACACCGCAAAGACCGAGGCGCGCTACACCGTCAAGGGTCTGCTGGGCAAGCAGCTGCTGTACACCGCCCGCCAGAAGGACGGCGTGCTGACGCTGGACGTCCCCGCCGAGGTTGCCACCTTCCGCACCACCATCGAGGATATGCAGACTTTGCAGGCAAACGGCGTAAAAACGCTGGTGCTGGTGACCGAGAAGAACACCACCACCCTGAATCTCTCGCTGCTGTGCGAGGGACAGAAGTCCGGCACCCGCGTCACCCTGCGGCACCTGGGCAGCAATGCCACCCTCTCTGTGGGTCTGCGCTGCCGCCGCGACCTGCTGATCGGCCGCTAATCGGAAAAACGGCAGTATAATTTGTGGTTCAGAAACGCCCACAGACGTTTCTGAACCACTTTTTTAATGATGACAAGACCCCCGGCGGGCAGCCGGGGGTCTTGTCGCACACTTATGGAGGCTTGGACAGGAATAAAAGGAAGATCACATTCCCTTTGCGGGAAAGAGAATCGCTGCTTACTTGCCGCGGACGGCCGCGAAGCCGGCTTCCAGATCGGCAAGGATGTCATCAATGTGCTCGGTGCCGATGGACAGGCGGATGGTGTTCTGGTAGATCTGCTGCTCGGCCAGCTCGGCATCGGTCAGCTGGCTGTGGGTGGTGGAGGCCGGGTGGATGACAAGGCTCTTCACGTCCGCCACGTTGGCCAGCAGAGAGAAGATCTTCAGGTTATCAATGAAGGTAAAGGCCTCCTCGCGGCCGCCCTTGATGTTAAAGGTAAAGATCGATGCGCCGCCGTTGGGGAAATACTTCTGGTACAGGGCGTGATCCGGGTGATCCGGCAGCGAGGGATGGTTCACTTTTTCCACCTGCGGGTGGTTGGCAAGGAACTCCACCACCTTTTTGGTGTTCTCCACATGACGCTCAATGCGCAGGCTCAGCGTCTCGGTGCCCTGCAGCAGCAGGAAGGCGTTGAAGGGGGAGATGGTAGCGCCGGTATCCCGCAGCAGAATGGCGCGGATATAGGTAACGAACGCGGCAGGGCCTGCGGCGTCTGCAAAGGAGACGCCGTGGTAGCTGGGGTTGGGGGCGGCAATATTGGGGTAACGGCCGCTGGCCTTCCAGTCGAAGTTGCCGCTGTCCACGATGATGCCGCCCA
>ERZ772902.2614-NODE-2614-length-9838-cov-5.133497_pt1 | contig 9838 bp, 9 predicted proteins | sample MGYA00511470_ERZ772902 | MGnify/ENA primary metagenome ERZ772902 (study PRJEB29015, sample SAMEA2737717) | human gut metagenome | biome: human gut; feature: human-associated habitat; material: faeces | place: China | collected 2012 ...
ACTTTGAAAGGAATCTGCAAGGAAACGTTGCAATGTCCCGAAAAGCCGTATATAAGGAGCGGGGGCGGTGGGGAACCGGAAAAATTTCCCGGGAAAAACTTTGAAAGGAATCTGCAAGGAAACGTTGCAATGTCCCGAAAAGCCGTATATAAGGAGCGGGGGCGGTGGGGAACCGGAAAAATTTCCCGGGAAAAACTTTGAAAGGAATCTGCAAGGAAACGTTGCAATGTCCCGAAAAGCCGTATATAATGTGACTATATGTAGTATTATGTCGACCTGATCCCATGGGGACAGGTCGATTGGACAAAGAATAAGGAGACTGCTTGATGATCCGCCTGAAAGACGTGGAAATGGAATATCCCAACGGGACCCGTGCCATCCGGGGTATCAGCGCCGCCATTGAGGACGGCGAATTTGTATTTTTAGTGGGCCCCTCCGGGTCCGGAAAATCTACCATTATCAAAATGCTCACCGGGGAGGAGGTCCCCACCGCAGGCCGCATTATGATCAACGGCTTCTCCGTCAGCAATATTGCGGAGCGGCAGATTCCCATGATGCGCCGGACGCTGGGGGTTATTTTCCAGGATTTCCGCCTGATCGAGAAAAAAACGGTCTATGAAAATCTGGAATTTGTCATGCGGGCTGTGGGAATGCCGAAAAAAGAGATCAAACAGCGCATTACCTACGTTTTGCAGTTGGTGGGTCTGGAAAAGAAGGCGGAGAATTTCCCCAGCGAACTTTCCGGCGGCGAGCAACAGCGCGTGGCCATTGCCCGGGCGCTGGTGAACAACCCTGCTACCATCATTGCCGACGAGCCTACCGGCAATCTGGATCCGGAGCGCTCCATGGAGATCATGACGCTGCTGGTGAAGATCAACCAGTTAGGCACCACTGTGGTGGTGGTGACCCATGAAAAGGATCTGGTAAACAAATTCGGCAAGCGGGTCATTACCATTGACCAGGGCCGCATCATCAACGACAGCGTAGGCGGCTATGTGGGAGGGCATATCCATGAGTAAACACGATTTCGGATATTTCTTCCACGAGGGTCTATCCAATATGTTCAGCCACGGCTTCATGTCCTTCGCCGCCATCGGCATTACCGTGGCGTGCCTGCTGATCATGGGCACCTTTACGCTGGTGGCCGTCAACGCGGACGCCAACTTGAAACAGGCGGAGCGGGACAATGAGATTTTAGCATTTGTGGATGACAGCTATACGGAGGCACAGGCCAAGGCCCTGCAAAAGAAACTGGAAGCGGTGGACAATGTGGCGTCCGTCACCTTTATCTCCCGTGAGGAGGCCATGCAGTCCTTCATCAGCGAACACCCGGATGAGGAATATTTTCAGGATCTGGACCCCAACATCCTCCGGGACCGATTCGCCATCAAGGTCAAGGAGCTGAAGCTCCAGAGCCAGACAGTGGAACTCATCAAGGCCATTCCCGGCATCGGCGGCATCAACGCCTATGCGGAGCTGACCAACGGCTTCATCACAGTCCGGAATATCGCCACGGTCATCTGCCTGACGCTGATCGCAGTGCTGTTCGTTGTGTCCATGTTCATTATTTCCAACACCATCAAGCTCACCACCTTTGACCGGCGGGATGAGATTGCCATTATGAAAATGGTGGGCGCGACCAACGGCTTTATCCGCTGGCCCTTTGTGTATGAGGGCTTCATGCTGGGCCTTACCGGTGCGATCCTTGCCTTTTTGCTGCAATGGGGCTTGTATGAAGCCATTGCGCAGGGCGTTGCCAACAATGACACCTTACAGCTCCTTTCCATCGTGCCCTTCCAGCAGCTTTGGAAGCCGGTGGGCGGCGTATTTCTGGGGGCCGGCATCCTCATTGGCGTAGGCGGCAGCCTTTCCGCCATCCGGCGGTTCCTCCAGGTGTAAAGGAGGGCGGACATGAAGAAAAACAAGCGCTATGTCCGCATCTGCGCCGCGCTGCTCTGCGCGGTGCTGTGCCTATCGGTGAATGTGGCCCCGGCTATGGCCGCCAAGGTCACCCAGGCGGATATCGACGCCCTGAAGGGAAATGCCGCCAGCCTGGATAAAAAGCAAAAGGAGATCCAGAGCAAGCTCAACGGTCTGAAGGACGATAAGGCGGCGGCGGTGCAGAAAAAGACCCTTCTGGATGACCAGATCGCCAACACCAACGCCAAGATCAGAAACACGGAGGCTCAGATCTCCGACTACAACGCCCTTATTTCTCAGGCGGAAATCGAACTGGCGGACGCCCAGCAGCGGGAGGAGGCTCAATACGAGCTGTTCTGCAAGCGGGTCCGGGAAATGGAGGAGCGGGGCACCATCAGCTATTGGTCGGTGCTGTTCAAGGCCAACAGCTTTTCCGACCTGCTGGGCAGTCTGGACTTTATCAACGAGGTCATGGACTATGACCGGCGGGTGATTCAGGACCTTCAGACCCTGCAGGCGGAGATCGCGGAGAAGAAAGCCGGTCTGGAAGCCAATAAGGCGGCGCTGGAAGCCGCCAAAGCAGAACTGGAGACCCAGAAAAAGCAGCTCAGCGCCCAGCGGGACGAGGCCAACAAGTTGGTCAAGGAGATCGACGACAACGCCGCCGAGTATCAGGCCACGCTGAAGGAACTGGAGGCCGAGGAGCGCCGCATCGAGCAGCAGGTCAAGCAAATGCAGAAGAAGCTGGAAGAACAGATGGCGGCGGAGGGAAAGAAATACAACACTAACCCCGGCGGCTATATCTGGCCGGTGGACAGCCGGTATATCACCTCCACCGTAGGCGGGCGTAATTCCCCCGGCGGCGTTGGCTCCACCAACCACAAGGGCACCGACATCGGCCGGGTGGGTTACACCAGTCCGGTGTACGCTGCCAAGGCGGGCACGGTCATCATCGCCCAGCGGTCCAGCTCCTACGGCAACTATGTGGTCATTTCTCACGGCGTGGGCAACACCACCCTGTACGCTCACATGAGCAGCATCAAGGTCAGCGTGGGAACCTATGTCAAGCAGGGGCAGACCATCGGCATTACCGGCTCCACCGGACACTCCACTGGGCCCCACCTCCACTTTGAGGTGGTGGAAAACAATGTGCGGATCAATCCCCTGAGCCACGGCGCGGCGCCGAAGAAGGGGTATCTGACGGGCTACACCCTCTCCGGCACCTCGGTGGGCAAATAAAAGGAGGAAGTGCGAATGTATCTGAAAGCGATCAACGCCACGCTGGCCGCGTGGGTTGTGGGACTGTTTGCCGATGCCAATATCCGCTTAGGCGATCCGCAGGGCTTTCTGTGCCTGCGGGTTCTGCTGCCTGTGCTGGCCATGGGGCTTTGTATCCTCAGCGAACTGAAAAAGAAGTAAGGAACGGCGAACCGTTCTGAATCGACCTCCTGTCCCATACCATGGGGCAGGAGGTTGATCGTTATGGTAGGAATGATGCTTTGGGAACCAAGCGGGCACTGGACCCGTCCTGTTACGTTAAAAGAGGTCAGCGTTCTGCATATCCGGTTTCTCTGCGCCCGGATGGCTCAGGACCGGCGTAGGAACCCCTTAACGGAGCGGCGGAGGCTCCGTACCGCCGGAAAAAAGCTGCTGCGGCAGAGGGTGGAGCAGGTGGTGCTGCCTGCCGGGGTCTCAGCGGAGGCTCTGCCGGAGGGGCTGCGCCCGGTAGAGACTCTGTCGCTTCGGCGGGCCATCGCCGCGGACTGGTGCGGAGAGCTGCTGCGGTTCCGGGGGGAAAACCCCGCCGGGGCGCGGGTGCTGATCACGGCGGACGCCCTCTCCGGCGAGGTGGTGCGGACGGTGACGGAGTTGGCTCTGCGTCACCGGTATCTCATATTGAAGGTCCCCTTCGGCGGGGAGGAGCTGTGCCGCCGTCTGCGGCGGGAATACGGCGTGTCCATCGTGCTGAACCCGGAGACGGAGCGGGAGCCGGCGTCTGTCCACATGGCCTTCGACCCCGCGGAAGCGCAGGGAGACGGCTTTTTGCCGCTGTATGACGAATCACTGCCGCTGCCTCGGCTTCTGCTGCCGCCGGAGGTGGAGGCAAGGCTGCCGGAGGGCCTTGACCGGGGCCAGCTTCTGTCGGTCCTGTGGCGGACCGGCGCTTTGCGGCCGGGGCAGGTGTCCGTGCAGCTGGAAGAAACGGAAAACAAAGGGGCTGTTCCCGAAATCAGGGCCTTTTGCCCTTGACAATCCGGAAGATACCTATTACAATATAAAACCATGGTAAATTAGGAGTGTTATACACTTCAGGATAATGAAAGGAACAGCCGAAATGGAAAAAGAATACAAAATGAGCCAAGCTCGCAAGGACGAGCTGGAGCAGGAACTGAATTATCTGAAGACCACCCGGTCCGACGAGGTGGCGGAGCAGATCAAGATCGCCCGCGGCTTCGGCGACCTCAGCGAAAACAGCGAGTATGATGAGGCAAAGAACGAGCAGGGCAAGCTCTATTCCCGCATTGCCGAGCTGGAAGTGATCCTGCAGCACGTGGTCATCGTGGATGAGTCCGCCGCGTCTGACACCATCACCATCGGCTGCACCGTCACCGTTCAGGGCGCCGATGGCAAGGAAGCCAGCTATAAGATCGTCGGCTCTCAGGAGTCCGATCCCATGCACGGTATCATCTCCGAGGAGTCTCCCTTCGGCAAGGCCTTCCTGGGCGCCAAGGAAGGCCAGGAGGTCGTGGTGGAAGCGCCCTTCGGCAACATCCGTTACACCGTTAAGAAGATTGAACGCTAAGGAGAAAGAAGCATGGCTGAACAGAAGAATCCCCAGGCCCAGCCGGAGCTGAGCCTGTCCGAGCAGACCCGTATTCGCCGGGAGAAGCTGACGAATCTCCAGGCGGAGGGCCAGAACCCCTTTGTGATCACCCGCTTTGACTGGGATGCAACCTCCCAGCAGATCAAGGACAACTTCGACGCCATGGAGGGCAAGCCCGTCAAGGTGGCAGGCCGCCTCATGAGCAAGCGCGGCATGGGTAAGGTATCTTTCTGCGATTTGCAGGACCGGGACGGCCGCATCCAGCTCTACGCCCGTCAGGACGAGATGGACGAAGAGGTCTATAAGAAGTTCAAGAAGTTCGACATCGGCGACATCGTGGGCGTCGAGGGCGAGGCGTTCCGCACCCAGCGGGGCGAGATGAGCGTCCGGGCGCATAACATCACCCTGCTGTCCAAGTCCCTCCTGCCCCTGCCGGAGAAGTTCCACGGCCTGCAGGATAAGGAACTGCGGTTCCGTCAGCGCTATGTGGACCTGATGGTGAACCCCGAGGTGAAGAAGAATTTTGTCATTCGCTCCCAGTTCATCAAGTTCATGCGGAACTATCTGGACAACATGGGTTACATGGAAGTGGAGACCCCCGTTCTGAACACCATCGCCGGCGGCGCCGCCGCCCGGCCCTTCATCACCCATCACAACACGCTGGACATTGATATGTACATGCGCATCGCCACGGAGCTGCCGCTGAAGCGGCTCATCGTGGGCGGCATGGACCGTGTGTATGAGATCGGCCGCATTTTCCGCAACGAGGGCATGGACCCCAAGCACAACCCCGAATTCACCACCGTGGAGATGTATCAGGCTTACGCCGACTTCCACACCATGATGGACATTGCCGAGGGTATTCTGGCAGGTGCTGCCAAGGAGATCAACGGCAGCTATCAGGTGGGGTGGATGGGCGAGCAGATCGACCTGACTCCCGGCTGGCGCCGGCTGACCATGGTGGACGCCGTCAAGGAGTATGTGGGCGTGGACTTCGGCGCCATCACCGATGACGCCGAGGCCGTGGCCGCGGCTAAGGCCGTGGGCGTGGAGCTGGCGGATGCCGCCGAAAAGACCTGGGGCAACGCCCTGTACGCCTGCTTCGATCAGAAGGTGGAGGAGAAGCTGATCCAGCCCACCTTCATTACCATGTATCCTGTGGAGGTCAGCCCCCTGACCAAGCGCAGCCCTGCCGATCCCCGGCTGACGGAGCGCTTCGAGCTGTTTATCTGCCACAGCGAGCTGGCCAACGCCTATTCCGAGCTGAACGACCCCATCGACCAGCGCCAGCGCTTTGAAAAGCAGGTGGAGCAGCGGGAGCGGGGCGATGACGAGACCGAAATGCTGGACGAGGATTTCCTCACCGCCATGGAATACGGTATGCCTCCCACGGGCGGCATGGGTATGGGCATCGACCGCTGCGTCATGCTGCTCACCGGCGCGGACACCATCCGGGAGGTCATCCTGTTCCCCACCATGAAGCCGCTGGATACCGACAAGAAGGCTGAAAAGGCCATTTCCGTGCCTGCCGCGGCTCCCGTGCAGGAGAAGATCGACTTCTCCAACGTGAAGATCGAACCCATCTTCAAGGACATGGTGGATTTTGACACCTTCTCCAAGAGCGATTTCCGCGCCGTGAAGATCCTGGCCTGCGAAGCGGTGAAGAAGTCCAAGAAGCTGCTGAAGTTCACTTTGAATGACGGCGAGCGCACGGATCGCGTGATTTTGAGCGGCATCCATGAATATTATGAGCCGGAAGAGCTGGTCGGCAAGACGGCCATCGCCATCGTGAACCTGCCTCCCAGAAAGATGATGGGCATTGATTCCGAGGGTATGCTGATCTCCGCTGTTCATGAGGAGGACGGTCACGAAGGCCTGAATCTCCTGATGGTGGATGACCGGATTCCCGCCGGCGCGAAGCTGTACTAAGATTTGCGTTTCTGTCAAAAGTCAAAATGAAAGGGCAGTCCCGATTGGGACTGCCCTGAGACTGTCGATAAAGTAGTAAATTCTCCGCGACGGTAAGGAAGGGTGTGCGCGGGAAACCCAAGAGGGGTGTCCCGCGCCATTAAAATCCTAAGTTTTCAGAACTTTTATGAAGTTCTGAAAACTTGCTCAGCGGGGAGAAAAGACTTTTTCGACACGCTGAGGGCAGTCCCGATTGGGACTGCCCTTTCTTGCAAATTGAGTTGTAAGGACTGTTTTACGGCTGCGAAAACATCAGTCCAGGCCCAGCACCGCCCGGCCGCTGTCGCTCCAATAGCTGTCCAGTGCGGCGTAGGGAAAATGGAACTCCTGCGGGCCGTTGGCGTAAGAGGCCAGCTCGTAGGCGGAGAAGATCACCGTCAGACCGTCCGCATCAAAGGAGGCGGCGTAGTCGCTGCTCCATTTCTCCAAAGTCTCCCGGTAATTATCCCAATAGACATCGGAGAGGGACTGCCCCTCCAGCTCCGGTGTCGATGCGATCTGTTCCTCCGCCTGCACCTCGATCATATCCGCTACTGCCAGCGTGAAGGTCTGGGGATCGGCAGCCAGCTCCGAGATGGTGAGGAACATGCCGCTGTCCAGATCATAGTTCCATGCGAAATACACGGTGTTGGGGTGCGCACCGCCCAGATAGCTGTAATAATCGGCGGCAATGCTGATGAGGGTGCCGGTGCGGTAGCAGGTGTAAGTCAGTTCCTCTGAAAGGGGAGCCATATGGTCCTCGGAAAACATCTCAGGCATATCCCGATACAGATCCTTCACAAAGGAAATGTTTTCCTCTGAGGAATTTGATTCCCGCCACTGGTCGAAATTTTCGTTAAAGGTATGGACCCGGTCCATGGCCTGCTCCTGCGCAGGGGTGGAAGGATCTTCGATCAGCGCACCGTTGGCGTAGGCCTGCAAATGAGGGATCTGGAAATCAATGACCATCAAAGTGGTGCCGTCCTCCGCTGTCACCGTTTGTTCATAGGGGTCGGTGGACACTTCATAAGTAATTTCCTCTGTATCCGCAGCGGGAGGCGGCGTCGGGGATTCCGGCATGGGGAGCGGAACAGCACCGCAGCCGCCCAGCAGCGCCGGCAGGCATAGGGCCAGGATCAGAGACAGATACTTTTTCATGTGAGGAACTCCTTTCAGGAAATGAGTCAGGGCATGACGGGATTCTGCCGCCAGAGGGAGCCGCAGGCTTCTGTCAGCTCCGGATAAGCCAGAGCGTACAGGTCGGCGGCCCGGCTCTCGGTCTCAAAGAGACGCTGAGCGTCAGGGGAGAGGGACCGGATGGCGGCGGGCTTCGTAATGACCGGAAAGCGGGCGGTTTTCCGCATCCGGCCCAGCAGTGCCCGGCCGGTCTCGTTAGCGGCCAGGACCCGCAGGTAAGGGACGGAGGCGGGTAGCTCGGCGGGGGACAGACCCAGATAGGCCCAGAGGACCATCCGCCGCAGCCGGGCGTAAGCGTAGCGCTTGGTTTTGGCGTTGTCTAAAACGGCGTCGAGGGTGGCGGCGTTCCGGCTGGCGTTGTACAGCCGCTGGCCGACGCCCTCGTGTCCGGTGTCCAACGTATCGAATTCAGCCGGAGTCATGGACCGGAGCCGGGCCAGAATTGCCCGCTCACAGGCGGCGGCGAATACCGGCGTGCGGCCCGCAGATTCCTCCGCCTCGTAAACGGCCCTCATGGCCGGGACCATCCGGGACAGGGCATCGGCTGGGCGTCCTTCTGCCAGCAGGTGCCGAATGGCGGAGGCAGAATAGCCCCCGGCGTTTTCCGGGGCGGCGTCATGGGCCGCACCGGTCCTGGGGATCGTAAACAGCGTAGGAGCCGCGCCTACACGTAGCAGCGCCCGGCAGTATTCGATCCCAAGGGTGTTGTTGGGGTCGGACAGCAGGGCGGCATCCGATGGGGAAAGCAAGGCGGCAACAGCCCGCTGGCGGGCGGCGGCAAAGCTGTCCCCCTTGGTCAGTTCTGCTTGCAGAGCCGACTGAAAGGCATTGCCCTCCAGCGCCCTTGCGGTTCGCAGAAGAGCGGCGCTGTCTCCGCATTCGCTGCCGAAGGCCAGCACGTCCAGCAGCCCCGTGGCGGTGAGAACCTCGACGCCGCCTTGGGCGAATCCCTCGGCAGAACTGACGGCCCAGGGGAGGGGCAGCTCCAATACCAGATCCGCCCCACTCCGGACGGCGGCTTCCGCCCGGGCGTGACGGCGTACCAACGCAAAGTCACCCCGCTGGACAAAATCGCCGCTCATGGCGCAAATAATGGCGGTGTCTCCGCCGAATTGCTGCCGGACGGCCTGTATCAGGGCGAGGTGACCATAATGCAGGGGATTATATTCTGTTATGATACCAGCGGTTTTCACATTTGTCACCTCAAAGCGGTTACAAAATAATGTCAATTCGGTAAAAATGTAGGTTGTATCTTGTGGAGGATTTGTTATAATGAAAAAGAGAGTTTGCGCAAATGCAAACATTATATTTACATTGTAGCTTAAATATGGAAAGCTGGCAAGGCTTTCCCAAAAGAAGAAGGAGATCCAACGATGAATATTCTGGTTATCAACGCGGGCAGTTCCTCTTTGAAGTATCAGCTGCTGAACCCCGAGACCGGCGTGCTGCTGGCCAAGGGTCTGTGCGAGCGCATCGGCATCGACGGCAAGTTCACCTATAAGCCCCAGATCGAGGGCAAGCAGATCCTGGACGCTGTGGACGTGGCCATGCCCACCCATTCCGAGGCCATTCAGGCTGTGCTGAACGCTCTGGTGGACAAGGACAACGGCGTGATCGGCTCCATGAAGGAGATCGACGCTGTGGGTCACCGCGTGGTGCACGGCGGCGAGGCCTTCAACAAGTCTGTTCTCATCACCGATGAGGTCATGAAGGCTCTGGAGGACTGCATCCCCCTGGCTCCTCTCCACAACCCTGCCAACATCACCGGCATCAACGCCTGCACCGCCGTTATGGGCAAGGACGTGCCTCAGGTGGCCGTGTTCGATACCGCTTTCCATCAGACCATGCCCGCCAAGGCCTATATGTATGCCCTGCCCTACGAGTACTATGAGAACGACAAGGTCCGCCGCTACGGCTTCCACGGCACCTCTCACAAGTATGTTTCCCAGC
>ERZ772902.2617-NODE-2617-length-9830-cov-2.396317_pt1 | contig 9830 bp, 10 predicted proteins | sample MGYA00511470_ERZ772902 | MGnify/ENA primary metagenome ERZ772902 (study PRJEB29015, sample SAMEA2737717) | human gut metagenome | biome: human gut; feature: human-associated habitat; material: faeces | place: China | collected 2012 ...
AGGATAGTCAAACAACACCCTTTTCCCTTTTAACTGGTTTTCTATTTGTTCGTGCAGAAATGTTCCAACATTACGTGATTCAACTCCCTTTGCATCCCACATTTCAATCACTTCGCTTTGGCTCATTCCATATTTATTGGCATACCGCTTTGACTGTTCCAGAATATTAAAAGGACAAAAGAAATGAGCGACGACATCGCTAACTGCTTTAAGCCGAATAACTCCGTCAAGGATATAGATATGTTCCTTGGGTTCAAACCCCAAGCGATTGTCTAAACTGTATTCTGTTACAGAGTCATCAATATTTAGAATCTTATTTTGTGGCAAAGCAACCGTTTGCACTTGTTTAGCCGCTTCCTTTTCAAGTTCAGTTTGCTTAATATCTGCTGTTGTCAATTTCGCGTTATCAGAATCTTCTGGTTTGTTGAACTGATGATGCAAGTAAGACTCGCGATATCCTTTTGCTGCCATTATAACAGCCTCTGTCGAAGTCCATCTTTTATCCGCTTGTGGCGAAACAATGTTTGAGTAGGACAGGGTATTGTCAATTAAGGACAAAATGTGCTTTATATAACCAATACATTTTTCCGCTTCTGTATATACCTGTTTCTCGGAGAAACGAATAACAATCCAACCAAGATTGCACAGATTGGCATCTCTGTATTCATCACCACATCCAATATGATGTATAGCTTTCTGCTCATATCCCGTGTATGGTTCATCAATTTCTATATCAATTCGAATACCTAAATGATTTTCCTTCTCAATGATAGCAATATCAGGTTCGTATGGATGAACGCCATCCACAGGCAAGATACTAACATCTCCAAGCACTTTATAATTCATAAAATCAGTAAGGCCAGCTATTAGCTTTTTCTCAAAACCAGTTTCTGTATAACCACGCTTCTCAACTCTTCGTCTTCTGTATGGAAATACAGTTGTTTCTGTTTTCGGGAACAGTGCAAAGCAATAATATCCTTTTTGCTGTTTTACATTCGGCACAGGATAATTAGTTTGAAGAATTTTCTGTTCAGGAATTATTCCGTGTTGATACTCATCGTTTATAACCTTAAGTTCTGGTCGTGACTCATTATCAATGCGAATAGGCTGCTTTCTCTTTAAAATACTATTAGTTTCTTTCTTAGCAGACTCTATTTGTACTCCGTCTCCATCACTGACAGATTGAGTATATTCATCAATAACTTTTTTCGTTTCAACAGCCATGCTTTCAACTATCTGAGGAACTTGTTTCTCCAACTTTTCAACATGTCCTAATTGCTCAGCCTCCCTTTCACAGCAACGCTTTTCATAAAAGCTTTCTGCTTTGTCAAACTCATTATTAGTAGCCAACAGCACTGCTTTTTTTATAGCATCTTCAATATATTTCTTGTGCTCGTTTTCTTGACGCTCTGCTTGTTTTGTCTGATATAAACGGTAAGTCAAAAAGGCACAAGCCATAAGGAAAGCTCCTGCCAATAATCCAAGAATAATCTCATTACTGTCATCCGATTTTACTTCAGCTACGAATTTTGGTTCTTTTTGTGAAGCGACATCGTTCACTGATTCGGCAATAAACGATTCGTCCCATTCAATGCTATTGATTGCTTGTTCTATTATTGTTTGCCAAATACTTGCTTCGCTTTCTCTGTAACTCGCTATAATTTTTGCTGCATAACGATAATTGAAAATATAAATAACCTGCACATTAACTGCACCCAGTGTGCCAGACCTTCTGTAGTCTATTTTTATTCTAACGCCGTTTCCTATTTCTTCAACCTTTCCTTTGGGGGCTGTAAGAAAAGACTGCCCAGATGCCAATTCTCCTGTACACGCATTTTCTAACTCACTGATAACATCTTCCGGAATATCGGCATCATTAAATGCAGGAAAACCACATTCTTCATCAACTTCTGTCTTTATTATAATCCTTGCATAGTGTGCCCTTGCTGTCTGGTCAAAGTCAGCCAGTCCTTTTTGTTGGAAAACTATTTTATCTTCTGATGAACATTCCAAAGCATCATTCATCCACTTGGTATAAGCATCGTCTTCCTTGCGCATTTCCATTTTATCGGAAACACTGATACTAAACATATCATTAATATGATACTTAATGCCTTCAGCACCACAGTTCAGAGAGTACACCAAGGTTAATAGGGCAAATATCTGTCTCATTAGGTTTTAATCTATAAATTTAAGACTTTGTTTACTGTGCTCAAAGCAATCATGAAAACGATAATAGTCTTTGCTCTGATAGCTTATTGTCAGATTAACGACATAGTTGTCGTTAATACTTATTGTATATGTCTCCACGTAAACAGGTATAGGACTAGCCATTCCGTAACGATAATAGCTGACTTTCAAACATTTCTTCCCCCCAAGCTTTGTAATTCTGTATGGCAACCATTTTAGAAGAAAAATTCCACCCTGTGCAGTTTGACTTCTGAATGCATCTTCCAGAATCTTGTCCGTTTCAGCATTATAAATCAAATCTGCACCATTCAATTCATCGTAATTAATTCCACCTGAAGGCGTTATCATCGCTGAAAAAGAAGCATAAGAATCTTTTCCTTTATACTCGAACATGAACAAATAGTTTAACAACACCGAAGAGTTTATCGGAGAAAAGTCTTGCACTTCTTTGATGTCAGCAGACGAGAACTTGCTCATAAAATCTGGGATTTCGATGGTAAATATTGGCGTGCATTCTTTAATAAAACCACAATTCTCTGTTTTCTGGGCGGAACTTAATGTTTGTTGAAAGTCGCATAAAATAGAAGGTTCATTTGCCTCTATATCATACGTTATTACTCTAATTGCTGTATATTCAAAGTTATACTTTTTTAATACCCCTCTATACTGTACATCTGCTTTTGTCCAGTTCCCGTATTCATCAAAATCGTGGTAACAGATTGCTGTTGTGTCCACAAAGTTCAATAGTCCTAACGAAATATCGTTAAGTTTGCAATACTTTTTCGTAATTTGCACAACATCACCCTTTTCATTGTATTTCATTTTGACAATCCACAATGGTTCTTTTCCTTGCAAATAATTTACTTCGTAGATGTTACCCTTGCTGTCTCGAATAACTTTCAAATCATTTATTCCTTCTATTTCTTTCGCACCAAAGAACGCTGGCGCAAAACCTGATTGTTCAGAGGTTCTAAACTTACTAACACGAAACAATTCCTTGCCATCAACACCAAAACCGGAAAAATCTTCAATGTGTCCTGTATTATCAAAGTCCATATTGAAGTTACCAGAAAATATAGGTAATGCCTCTTCTGGATTGTAAGCATCAGCAAACATTTCGGTCAAAGGAACAGTTGTTGATGAAATGACCTCAACCTTTTTTACATTTCCATAAATGTGCAATTTGTCAAGGGTACATCCATCTTGTCTCTCGTATGAAGAACAAGACAACATAATTGCAACAGAAAAAAGATAAAGAAAGAAACGGGCTTGTTGATTCATTACAATTCAGACTTACTTATAGAAATTCGATAAAGTTCCTCACCTTTATTGTTTTTGTACAAATAGACAATACCGTTAACCAACTGTTTGAATTGGTTCATATCCCGTTCCATTTCGCGCTTGAAATCAGCAATGATTGTTTGCTTATCTTCCTCAATGTCATATTGTGATATTTGCAGGTCTTCCCTAGACATTTCCGTGTCAATCACTACTACATAAAATACCGTTTTCCCTGATTCGTAAACTTCTGTCAACGTCATACCATCGCCAATTTTCATAGGCAAGTCTTTTTGCATCTTTGCTATTTCATTTGGCACACTGTTCTGAAAGATAATAAGCAAAAGTAATGCGATAACAGTACCTATAACGATAGTAATAATAACTTTGGGTTTCATTTTCAAATCCGTTGCCTCCCCCAGTCCTCTTGTTTGGCATATTCTTTAGATTCGTTTAAACGAAAGCGTGGAACTGTATGCTACACTTCTTAATGTACAGGCCCTGAGAAAACCTTTGTGAACAGATGTGGGAATAACAGCCCCACGCATATGCGTGGAGACTATTACGACCTCTCTTGTTCACTTTTGAAGTTTCTCAGGCTTCGTACATACAAGATGAGAGCATAACGCCTCGATATTTCTAATATGTCTTGGAAAGAGCTGTCTCAATCCGACTGCAAAAGTACAAAAAAATCCGTGATATGTCATTCAACAATCATAGACTTTATTTTGATTTACAGTTGCATACCTCTGTTCTGTCTTAGCTTCGGTATTCCGATAGCTTCTCTAAACTCATTCATCTTCTTCCTAAACCAACTAACGTGTGATACCCCGTTAATCTTGAAATCAAACTTCCCGTTCTCGTCCTTCTTGATGGAGCAGACGGCACGTTGGGTCTCAAAGTCTCGGTTAAACTCCGAAGAATAGAGTTTCCTTTTATGAAAACATCCTTAAACGTACATAGTCTTCGGATTATATCATCATTGAAGCCCAAGCGTTCACGTAGGAAGTTTATTGTCGGCATCAGTTTCTCCACATAAGGGAAACGCTTTCGGCAATGTTGGTCGCTGCGGTTGTGGCCGCACCTTTCAGCTTCTCGGTTTGCACCTCTTTCTTGGCTTGGCGGAGTTCTTCTTTTGCTGTTTCTTTCTGGTCCTGCAAATCCACCACTTCCGTTTTGAGGTTGTCAGCGAGTTTCTTCGTCTCATTGTAATACTGCTGCGTGGACTTGTGCCGTGCCGTTGAACCGTCTATGCTACGCTGCAATCCGTACTTCGCCATCGCGATGGCGTAGGTGTCTTGGTAGGACTTCAATTTCAACCGTGTCATAATATCATCGGCACACAGCCTTACGGTGTCGGTTGGTTTCTTTCAGTAGCGTTTCTTCGCCTGTCCCTCCCGTTTCCTGCGCTTGTGCTCTCTGACGATGGGAACAAGGGTGATGTGTATGTGTGACGTTTCCTCGTCCCTATGAAGATGCGCTGCCACGATGTTCTCCTTGCCGAACATGAAGGCAAAGTATCTCATATTGTCGGCACACCATTCGTCCAGTCTTCCCTCCCCTTCGATGCGTTCCATATCCTCATGCGTTCCCGACACGATGATACGGATTACCTGTACTTGATTATTGCCTATTTTGCATGTCAGCCCGGCATTTTCCAAACGGTGTTAGATGGCAGCCAAACGGTCTTTTACTCCATCGTGATAGTCGATGAGTTTTCGGTTAAGGTGTGTACGTGTGGGGGCGGCGTTCTTCGGAATGATGAAACGCTCGATGTGGGCAGTCATTCCGCTGTCGGAACCGTGCGCCTTTTCCATGTGCAATACTACAAATCCCATATATGGTTTTCCTTTCTTTTTTAACTTGTGAAACAATGGTCAGTTATTATTCTGTACGGCTTCTGCCGTTGGCTTGGGAGAGTCCGGAGAGATGCAACCTCTTTGGCTTATTGGGGAATTTTCAGCGGTACGGAGTATTGCGGTTCGGAAAATTCCCTAATAAATTATAATGTTTTCCGTTGGCAAATATCCGCACGGCTCGGCTGCAAGCATTTCCCTCTCTAGATTTTCAGCCCTCGTTTTTTCGGTGGCTGCATCATCCGCCTTACGGATTGGACTTGCCTCTCATGCTTCATCGGCTCTGCCGATTGGGACAAGGACTTACCGCACAGATAATCGTTCAAATCCTTGTAATCACGGTAGTATATGGGCTTGTCGAAAAGGCGTTCACCGAACCCTGCCTACAAACTTTCACAGGCTGTCCGTTCTGCCGCGTCATTGTCGAGGAAACAGCCGATTCGGGAGTAGTCAGCCAATATGCCCTCCGCCTTTGCGAGATTGGAAACGGAGTTCAGTATGATATAGTCCTGCGTGGTCAGTCGGGGGTACTGCGGATTGTTCCTCACACGGATGGTAAGAAACGAGAGATAATCCATGAAGCCCTCGAAAAGATAACACATACTTCGCGGCTCTCCCTGCTGTCGGATATGGGTGATGTCCTTTGGAGCGACACAACCTTTGAAATAGCGGTTGCGCACCTCATAGCCCCCTACCATATTCGGGAAGCCGATGGCGAAGTACCGCCTGTCTCTATGAGTGAAATGCAGTTCCTTACATTCCCTCTTGGCGAGTTCCGTGTCTATCCCACGCTCTTGCAAAAAGGACAGCAGCGCAGGAGATGACAACTCCGTAGTTTGCAGGTGTCGGTACATCGGTTCGGAAACGGATTGCCGACCAAAAAAGGATGGCGTATGGATAGTGGTGTGCAGATTCGGTGTCTGTCTGGCTATGCACTCCAACAGATACGGCACATTGTCGGAACGGTGGAGTTCCGAAGCCGATGCGATGATGTTGCCACCCTTGCTGATACCGAACTCGTATCATTGTTAAGCTCGGTGTTCACCTTGAACGAGGCTTCAGCTTCCACTCTCAGTGGTGATTTGTACCAAAGACTGTTGCCCTGTTGCTTTATGGGTGTGTAGCCCAAACTTTGCAGATAGTCTGCGATTCTGATTTGTTTTGCTTCCTGTATAGTCATAAGTAATATTTCTATGGATTTGATGATGAATGAAAAACGTATGAAAAAGCAAAAACAAGCCCGAAGAAACATCCATTTGAGCGGTGTTTCTTCGGGCTTTAATGTTAGTATGTATTAATGCTAATACGCTTTATCGGCAATAGGCTATCACATAAATACTTGGCGATTCCAAAATCGCAATTACAGCACAATTCATGCCTGATACTGTGATACGGTCATGCCATTGACACCCAGCGAAAAGAAGATGTTTGTTTTTTCTTTGCGCAAGCACACCCTTTCAAGAATGGTATCGTGCACTTGTTCCGCACCAAAAGTATTGATACGAAAAGCAAGTGAGACCACCATCGGGAAACTGAACACATCGGCATGATAACCGTTCTCCAATCTAACATATTTCTGCACCCCGTGTTCTTTCATGACACTGCTTTTATACACGGCTCTGATAGCGGTATGGAGTGTCGGGGCTATTACACCGAACAGTTCCACAAGTTCCGGCTCGCTCATCCAAATGTCAGCGACATTATCCAGCATGATGATGTTACCGGATTCGTCAATTGTTATGATACTTCTTTTCATGCTCATCCCATTGATATGTTGTTAAACGACTGGTTGAGTTTATTACCGAACCTTGTAAGGTCATCATCTATCTTCTGTATGGTTATCTTTGCGTAGAGCTGGATCGTGACTATATTCGTATGTCCCCAAACACGGCTTACACTTTCGATTGGCATACCCTTACTTAGAGCCAGCGTTGCGAAGCCATGCCGACTACAATGAAATGATATTGAATTGGTTATGCCGCATTCCTTTATCATCTTTTTCAGCGGTTTACACACCGACCAATAGTTGAGATTGGGAAACACAAGGTTGTTTTCCTGTTGCAATTTGTAACGCTCGATAATCTGCAACGGAATATCCAACAGTTTCACTTGGAACGGCACTTTGGTTTTATGTCGTTTGGATAATATCCACTTTTCACCGTTCACCTCCACGATGTCATCATAGGTAAGTTCCTGAATGTCCACGAACGAGAGGGCGGTGAAACTGGCAAAGACGAAAATGTCACGGATAGACGCAAGCTTGCTGTCTGCAAACTCATGTGTCATTACGGCTTTCAGTTCATCTTCCGTCAGATATTCCCGTTCCTTGACATTGGGACTGATGTGAAACTGGGCGAAAGGGTTGCGTGGTATCAGTCCGTTGTAATGCGCTTTCACACCTTTCAGCCACATGCAGTTTGCCCATATCGAACCGTTCTGCAATCCTGCTTCCGTTGAGAGATATGCGGCAAACTCCTTGATGAAGTCGGGGGTAAGTTCCAGCATGGACATGTCGCTGCGTCTGTAGAAAGACTTGATAAAGGCGGCTACATGGTTTCTTGCCCGTACCCTTGCCCGATAGGTTGCCAGTACCCTGTCTTTACCCACATGTTTCTTGAACGTCTCGTTTTCCTTGTCAAACCCTTTCAACAGGGTTTCATACTCGCTGCCGATACCTTGATAGGCGTTGCGCACCATTTCAGCCGTAACGTATGCCTCACGGTCTGAAATCCGTAGGTAGTGCTTGATGATTTGCGCCTTGATGTTATCCAAAGCGTGATTGATGTCCCGTGCCCCGATACTCTTGCCTTTGGCCCGGTTGCATTTCGCATCCCAAAGCGTTTTCGGGATGCTCTGTTTGCAACAGGACTGCGCCTCAGTCCCGTTGATTGTCACTCGCCCCATGATGGGAACAATGGCGTCTTTCCCCTTGCTGCCGTTCACGTAGAACAGCACTTTGAATGTGCTTCTTGTCATATTCATTTTTTGTTTACAAAGCTATATATCAATAAGTTACACCTTGCAATTCAATTACAGCCATACGAAGAAAATGTCAGTGCCATGTGTTAAAAATCACATTTCATCGGGTAATGATTTGCAAACCATTCTCCTGCTTAGCTTTGCTTTTTCAGCATTTTCGGCTTGGCATCATCTGACACCGTAACAGTATTGACATTAAGTCATTTAGTGCCATTCCTCCCGTTTTTCGAGGTTATTCCAGAGATTTCTATATATTTGTACTTAATTACACTTACATAAATTAAAAATAAAGATGAAAAAGTTATTTGCATTATTATTCATTTCTATGATTTCGGGAATGATAATGGCCCAGATCCCGGAGGTTTCGGGCACTATTGTGTTTAAAAAGGACGGACAGCCCGTCGTTGGAGCATTGGTGAGCGTATTAGGAACAGATATCAGCACCATCACAGACGTCGACGGACGTTTTACTTTAAAAAAAATCCCCGAAAAGGCACAGAGAATACGGGTAAAATACATCGGTATGCAACCCAAAGACGTAAAAATAAGACCCATAATGAATGTTACCCTCGACTTAGAGAAAAAACTGGCATTCTTTATACAAGCCGGGGTTGGAGTCAGCGGATACAATCTTGAAAATAATAACGAAGACATCTATGGAGGCAACAATCATTTATACATCCAGGGCGGAGTCGGATTGAACTATAATTTCTCAACCTATTTTTCATTGCAGCCTTCTGTCAATGTGGTGGCCAAAGGTTGTAAGAACATGGGCAGAAGAGGCTCCGATGGCCAAGGAGAAATCACTGTCGACCCTGTATATCTGGAAATCCCTGTCCTGATAGCCGCCCGCTTCATCATATCGGATTTCGGCCGACTGATTTTCAATGCAGGCCCGTATGCCGCCATCGGAATAGCCGGCAAAGGAAAATACACCGACGAATGGGAAGGAACAAGCATGAAATTCGATCTGTTTAGCGGTGACGAAGCCGTTCTCAAACGGTTCGATGCAGGAGTGCAGGCAGGGTTTGCTTACGAAATCAAACACATCGGTTTCTCGTACACTTTCGGATACGGACTCCTAAAACCATTTAAAGAATGGAATAAAGAATGGGGAGCGACTCCACACAACATCAGCCACAACTTCGGACTTAAATATATATTCTGATACAGTCCGGATAGCGTCATAGAAAAAGGAAGCACTTGAGAAAGGGTGTTTCATAACTCACCACAGATTACACAAGACGATTTTAATCTACTGATAACCAATACTATTTATCTATATAAATCCGTGTAATCTGTGGTGAATACGACTTTTCGACACATCTCCTCTTTTATAAAAAGATCCAATTGACCTGAATCAATCCATCCCTCCCATTACAAAATTCCCCCAAAGGACACAGAACAAAATCGCTTTATTACAGTTTATTAAAATACGAAGTATTCTTATTTCGATCCGGAAGCAAAAACGAGCAAAAGTATTGCAGAATGGAAGACCGGGTAAAATAAATAGATATAAGACATGCT
>ERZ772902.2626-NODE-2626-length-9781-cov-3.865515_pt1 | contig 9781 bp, 6 predicted proteins | sample MGYA00511470_ERZ772902 | MGnify/ENA primary metagenome ERZ772902 (study PRJEB29015, sample SAMEA2737717) | human gut metagenome | biome: human gut; feature: human-associated habitat; material: faeces | place: China | collected 2012 ...
GCGGCAGAGCTTGCAAAATCCTCCTTTGAGAAGATCCTGCACCCGACCCTGCCGGAAATTTCTCCGGTTATTTTCTTGATTCTGGTCGCCTCCATTCTCGTCAAACTCTATATGTATTTTTATAATCACAAAATTGCCGGTGCCATCGACAGCTCTGCGATGAACGCAACAGCGTCTGATTCCTTCGGCGATGTGCTCGCTACCTCCGTCGTCCTCCTTTCTTCTGTTATTGGATGGATTTTCGGTCTTGCCATCGACGGCTGGTGCGGTCTTTTGGTCGCAGTCTTCATCTTTTATTCCGGCGTAAGCTCTGCCCGGGATACCATCAATCCGCTGCTCGGTCAGGCTCCCGACCCGGAGTTTGTCACAAAAATCCGCAGCATTGTGCTTTCCCATCCACAGATCATGGGCATTCACGACCTGCTCGTTCACGATTACGGTCCCGGACGACGGATGATCTCCCTGCATGCGGAGGTCAATGCCCAGGGCAGCTTTGTGGAGCTGCACGATCTGATTGATAACATAGAGCGCGAGCTGCAGCAGAAGCTTTCCTGCAGTGCTGTCATCCATATGGACCCGGTCATCACCGATGATCCGGAGATCAATGAGCTGCGCCATAAGGTCACCGATATCGTCTACCGGCTCGATGAGCAGCTGACGCTTCACGATTTTCGTATTATACGCGGTCCTACCCATACAAACGTCATTTTCGATGTTGTGGTTCCGTTTCATTTTAAAATGACCGATGCCCAGCTGCGCAGCTGGCTCGATGAACGGATCAAACAGATCGATCCGTCCTATTTCTGTGTAATCAATATCGACAAAAATTAGCGGATCTTGTGCTCCGCATGAAATATCGTTTTTTGCCTCATTTCTGCGCACGCTTTTTGCGCATGCCGAGTTTGTGTCAAGTGAGCGCAGACACAAATCTCGTGATTGAAAAATTTTATTTTTCAATCTTACCACTTATTTCGTCTTTTACAATGGAGGATTTTTATCATGAGCTTACTCGAATTATTCCTTCTGGCTGTCGGTCTGTCGATGGACGCTTTTGCCGTATCCGTCTGTAAGGGCCTGTCCGTACGCCGCGGCAGTATGAAACAGGCACTCACCGTCGGCATCTGGTTCGGCAGCTTTCAGGCGCTGATGCCCTTTCTCGGCTATCTTCTGGGCATCACGTTTTCCTCTCTGATCACGAGCATCGACCACTGGATCGCCTTCGTCCTGCTGGCATTTATCGGTTTCAACATGATCCGCGAAGCCAGAAGCGATGAAGAAAATGAATCCAATGACCGCTTCGATTTCAAAACCATGCTTCCGCTCGCTGTTGCAACCAGCATCGACGCACTTGCCGTCGGCGTTACCTTCGCTTTCCTGCGGGTAAACATCGTTCCGGCAGTCAGCTTCATCGGCTGCATCACTTTCCTGCTCTCCGCAATCGGTTTAAAGGCAGGCAACATCATCGGCGCAAAAAACCGCTCCCGCGCAGAATTTGCGGGCGGTCTTGTCCTGATCCTGATGGGCATAAAGATTCTGCTGGAGCACCTCGGCGTGATTTCGTTTTAAAAGCTTTTGTGTGAGTTTGACTGAAAAATCTTTTGCTTGACAACTGTATGATGCAGTGTTAAGGTTGGCATATGCGATACACATTAACAATCACGGGAGATCCGGAAGGGATTTTCTGATAAAAGAAAGGAAAGGAGGTATGTTATGATGTTATTGTTCGTCGGATCAAATCGAAGCTATTTTGAATATCATAAGAATGCCTCCCGCCCAAACTGACGTTTTGATTCGTCTGACAAGAGCCGCGGCATTCTCATGCTGCGGCTTTTTTTATACAACAGGATGTTGAAAAACAGGCATTTTGTTGTCAATCAGGGCAGCCTGCCTCTTGTCTGAGCCGGTTTCTTCACCGCTCTCAGAAAGCTCCGGGGCTTTCCTGAAAAAAGAGATTTTTTGCCGCAGAACATGCTTTCATGTTTCTGCGTTTTTTTATACCCAGGGGTATGTCCTGCCTTTGCAGGCAGTTTAAGCAAACGTCCCTTTCGACGTTATGCTTTTTACAGATGGAGCGAAAATCCTGTCTGGCGGGATTTTTTCCACATATATCAACTTCAAAAGAAGGGGGAATTTATTTTCATGAAAAAGTTGTCCTACTACTTAAAACAGCACATTCCGGGCTATCTGTTTGCCATCCTTTCGATGGTTATCGCGGTCAGCCTGGATTTGCTCTCCCCGCAGGTGACCCGACATATCGTCGATGACGTCCTTGTGGGCGGTCAGATGGGGAAGCTCAAATATCTGCTGCTGGCGATTTTGCTCATCGGCATCGGACGCTGTATTTTCCAGTACACCAAGGAGTTTACCTTCGACAAAATTTCCTCTACCATCGCCACAGACATGCGCCGCGATTTATTCGCCCACATTCAGTCGCTGTCCGCTGACTTTTTTGACAAGACGAGCACCGGTGAACTGATGGCGCGCGTCAAGGACGACATCGACCGCATCTGGAATGCGCTGGGCTACGTCGGCATGCTGATGATGGAGGTTGCGTTCCATGTCACCGTCATTTTATTCTGCATGTACAGCTTAAACTGGAAACTTGCAATCCTGCCAACGCTTTGCATGATTTTCTGCGCTGTCCTTGCTATTTTGATGGAAAACAGACTCGGAACTATCTACGAAGAGATCAGTGAGGAAAACGCAAAATTAAACACCGTTGCAGAAGAAAACCTTGCAGGCGTGCGCACCGTCAAAGCCTTTGCGCGGGAAAAATTCGAAATCAAAAAATTTCTTTCCCACAATAAGCGCTACTACGAACTGAACATGACCCAGTCCCGCGTGTTTGTCCGCTACTCTCCGTACTTTTCCCTGATCGGAAAACTGCTGCCGCTTCTGGTGCTTTTGATCGGCGGTTACTTATTCCTGCAGGGAGAACTGACGCTCGGTGCACTCAGCGCATTCGTACAATATTCCACCAACATCGTATGGCCGATGGAAATGCTCGGCTGGCTGTCCAACGACTTTTCCTCCGCGGTCGGCAGTTACCGCAAAATCCGCAAAGTGTACGACCAGAAGCCTTCGATTCAGGAACCCGAAGAGCCGATTGTGCTGCCGGAAGTGACCGGCGATATCCGCTTCGAGCACGTTTCTTTCCATAAAGAGGACCGGCATGAGATTCTTCACGACATCCATTTCCATGTGGAGGCAGGCAAAACGATCGGTATCATGGGCGCGACCGGAAGCGGCAAGACGTCCCTGATCCAGCTGCTCTGCCGCCTTTACGACGCGACGGGCGGCACGATTTATCTCGACAACGTGGATATCCGCAAACTCAGCCTGCGCCAGCTGCGCAGCTGTATTTCCACCGTTATGCAGGACGTCTTTCTGTTCTCGGACACAATTCAGGAAAACGTTATGCTCGGTCAGAAAGGAAACTTAAACATTTCCGACGTGCGGCTCGCTTCCCGCGACGCACAGGCTTCGGAATTTATCGACCGGCTCTCCGATCAGTATGATACCGTAATCGGCGAACGCGGCGTCGGCTTGTCCGGCGGTCAGAAGCAGCGAATTTCCATCGCGCGGGCGCTTGCAAAGCATACACCTGTGCTGGTGCTGGATGATTCGACCAGCGCACTGGATATGGAAACGGAATATGCCATCCAGCAGACCCTCACCCGGCTGCCCCATACGACCAAGCTCATCATCGCGCACCGTATCAGTGCCGTCCGTCATGCAGACGAAATCATCGTCCTGGAAAACGGACACATTGCAGAACGTGGTACCCACGAAGAACTGCTTGCCCTTCACGGGCTTTACTATCAAACCTGGCAGGCTCAGTTTGGCATGATGCCTGACCAGAAGGAGGTGACAGATTATGGCTGTTAATTCTTATAAGCAGGACGAACACAGCACAGACGTCGGTAAAATGAAGACGCTGATGCGCCTGTTCGCCTATCTGCTGGACTATAAAAAAGAGATCCTCGCTGTTCTGGTGATCATGGCATTCTGCGTGTTTGTCAGTCTCGTAAACCCTCTGATCATGGAAAACGCGATCGACAAACATATTTCCACCGGCGATTTTCCCGGACTGGCAAAACTGATTGGAATCGCCGTTGTGCTGAACGTGATCATGATCCTTTTTGTCAAGCTGCGGATGCTGATTATGGCAAAGGTCTGCAACAGTATCCTCGTAACGATCCGCCAGCAGCTTTATACCCACATCCAGACCCTGGATTTTTCCTTTTTCGACAGCCGTCCCACCGGCAAGATCCTCGCCCGCATTATCGGCGACATCAACTCCTTAAAGGACGTGCTCGGCAACTGCGTCACGACGCTGATCCCGGATTTTTTCACAATCTGCGCCGTCGTCGTGATCATGTTTTTCAAAAATCCGGTTCTCGCAGCGGCTTCCCTGATCAGCCTGCCGCTGATGATCTTCTGCATGTGGTTTATCCAGGTGTACTCGCATAAGCGCTGGCAGATCCACCGCAAAAAATCTTCCAACTTAAACGCGTTTGTTCACGAGGATTTGTCCGGAATCCGTATCATCCAGAGCTTTTCCGCCGAACAGGAAACGATGGCTACGTTCCATCAACTGACGGACGAGCACCGGGATTCTTTTATCGACGCAGTGCGCTTAAATGACGCGTTCGGTTCCGCCATCGATATTTGCTGGGCAATCGGCACTTTCGCCCTGTATTTTACCGGTATTGTCCTTCTCGGTCCCGATAAGATTTCCCTCGGTATCCTGATCGCATTCGGCTCTTATATTTCGATGTTTTGGAATCCGATTATGAACCTGAGCAACTTTTACAACCAGATCATCACCAATATCGCCGGAGCCGAACGTATTTTTGAGATTCTGGACACAGAGTCTAAAATTTCCGATGCTGACGGTGTGACCAAGCTGCCTCCGGTCAAAGGGGCTGTTACGTTCGACCATGTTTCCTTCTCTTACGATGGAGAGAAACGCATTTTAAACGACGTCAGCTTCCAGATTAACCCCGGCGAAACGATTGCTTTAGTCGGTCCTACCGGCGCAGGCAAAACGACGATCGTCAACCTGATCAGCCGCTTTTACGATATCCAGACCGGCCATATCCTGATCGACGATTACGACGTACAGAAAATTTCCATCGAAAGCCTCCGGCAGCAGATGGGCGTCATGACGCAGGATAACTTCCTGTTCTCCGGCACGATCAAGGACAATATCCGTTACGGAAAACTCGATGCGACGGATGAAGAGATCATCGCAGCCGCAAAAGCAGTCAACGCACATGACTTTATCCTAAAGCTCGAAAAAGGATATGACACCGTATTATCCGAACGCGGCGGCGGTCTTTCCATCGGCCAGAAGCAGCTGCTTGCCTTTGCCCGCACGATGGTATCCGATCCTCGCATCCTGATTCTGGACGAGGCAACCAGCAGCATCGATACCAACACGGAAATCCTCGTACAGGAGGGCATTGAACAGCTTTTAAAGGGACGTACCTCCTTTGTCATTGCACACCGCCTTTCCACGATCCAGAAGGCCGACCGGATCTTCGTCATCGACGACGGCCGCATCATCGAGGAGGGCAATGCAGCGCAGCTGCTTGCGCAGAAAGGCTTCTACTACGATCTGTACATGAGTCAGTTTAAAAATGTGATGTAACTCACTGCACCGCGGCATAAAGACGATATCATTTTGTTGTGCCGCTACATAAACAAAACGGCGCTGCCTGGAATTTCGTTTTCCAGACAGCGCCGTTTTTTGTGCCTTCTTTCTATTCTGCCCCTTCTTGCGCCCGTTATTCTTTTTCGGATAAGATCACAGCAAGCATTCCCTGCTCCACCGTCACACTGGACCGTTTTCCAATAAATTCATTGGAAATCCCGATCGGAAAGCTGTTTGTAATCTCACCGTCCTGCATTTCATATTTTAAATTCCGAATCGTAACGCCTGATGCCTTTTCCCCAAGAGAAAACAGGGACAGAAAGCCTTTCGCTTCCGGTTTAAACCAGACCGTCTCGTTCTGCATCACGAACGCCGTCATCTTATCATCCATCAGATACCCAACTGCGCTGCACTGTTTTAAATAAATCAGGCACTGCAGGTTTGCCAGCGTATGCTCGAGTCTGCCGCCCATCCCGCCGTAAATGCGAAATTCCTGACAGCCTTCTAAAAGACCGATACGGATGGCAGCCATCATATCCGTATCGTCCTTTTCTGTCGGAAGAACAACGACATGATCCGGCGCAATTTTTGCGATCTCCGCAATCTGCGGCATGTCCGATTCCTGCACGGAATCAAAGTCGCCCACAATCAGGTCCGGAACTATATCATATTTTCTGCAGGTATCGTAACCGCCATCCACTGCGATCACAAGATCCTCCGGCTTTGTTTCGATTTTTTGAACGTTGCAGTCTCCTGCTCCAATTAAGATACACCGTTGCATGCTGCCACTCCCTTCTGTCCATCTGCGCCGCCTGCATGATACCCCCACGCTGCGGCAGCCTACTTACTCCTTCTGACGCTTCTCGTTTTCTCCGCCCCAGTCATAAATCATTTCCGCAGACGAGCCCTCCGCCGTGTAGGTCTTTTTTGCAAAGCGGTAATTCATCCGGGATACAACGTTTGTATTGTCCGTTGCAATCCCGCTTACCATTGTATTCCAGTACACGATCTCATATTCCGTATGGGGATAATATACCGCCGGATCGTAAGCCGGCACATACTCGATGCTGCTTCGCTGTACGCCGAGATCCTCCATTTTCTGTCCCAGCACCCGAATTGTACCACTTGGCTGTGCAAGAGAATCATCTTCTACAAAAGAAAACTTCCAGCCGTCATCTGTAAGGAGAAATACGATCGCTTCTTTCGTGACCGGCACATAGGTATTGCCCGTCCAGTATTCCATCGTGCGGTTGATAAACGCATCCCGGATGGCCTCGTACTGATCCGTCACAATGAAACTCCGCGCCGCCTCATAGCCTTCCTGTTCAAACGCCTCAAACATCGGCGCGAAGTAATCGCTTATCTCCTGCTGTTTGGAAAGACATGCCAAAATACCATCTGCTTCTGCATCTCCCAGCGCCTGCGCCCGTTCTACCAGTTCCTTCCAGTTGTCCCGATGCGAAAGGCTTAAATAAATCTTCTGTGCTTTCGGTATTATAAATCTGTATGCTGCTTCCTGGTAGCTGCTGTCCTTTTCGGCAAGCCCCAAAAGCTTTTCGGCAACGTCTGCATATTCGTCAAAATCAGAGGTTCCATCCAGTTCGTCTAACATCAGGGACGCAGTATCCCCCTGCACTGTGACCTGCTGGACACAGTTTTCTAAAACGCTTCTGACACTTTCATTATCCGGATCTGATTCCAGCACGGTAAGACAACTCCTGATATCGTCCAGACCGGCAGTCTTTTCATTGACATGCTCCACTATGCTGTTCAATACAGTCGCACAGTAGTTCTGCAGCAGAATTTCGGACTGTGTCGTCTCGTATCCCTGATGCAGAATTTCTGCCGCCTCATCCAGCTGTCCCTGCGCTGCATAATCATCCGCCAGCCCACGATAAGCGCGCACGCTGCCTTCATCGATTGAAAGCGCTTCTGTATAGGCCTCCTGCGCCTCCAAATAATTCATTTCCGTCATATATTTTGCCGCAAGGGTCAGCTGCTTTTCCACCTTTGTCTGCGGTAAATTATGATAAATCAGCGTAGAACCTGCTGCCGCCACAATCACTGCTGCCGCTGCGATTCCGATCTTTTTCCTTTTCTGCGCTAATTTTTTTCCTCTTTTTTTCCACATGATAGATCTCTGCCTTTTCCTGTCTTTCTTTCGCCCCGATGCCAAAACCAAGGGGTTTTCCGGCTATTTCTGGTTCCAGAGCATACAGTCGATATTGTATCAATTTTTCTCCCGCTTTGTAAAGACTTTACACGAAAAAGTCACAGATCCGCTCTTCTATTCCTAATCATGTTCCCATAGACCGGAACATTCCAAGCATAAGTCCCATACTCAGAAACGGTCCAAGCGCAATCTTTTGCCCTCTCCCGTTTCGAAACAACATCAGATACAGACAGTATCCCCCTGCAAGCGCCATTCCAAACGCAAGACTGTCCCAGACAGCAGACAATCCCAAAAAGAAACCACCTGCCGCCATCAGCTTGACATCCCCGCCGCCGACTGCTCCCGGCCTGCATACAGCTGCCACAAAAAGCGGCAATCCGGCAATAAACGCCCCGGCAAGACGCATTCTTATAGAAGGCTGCGGCATCCAAAAAATCGCAGCAACACCGGTCAGGAACAGAAATCCCGTGATCGCGTCCGGAATCTTTCTTTTCTTAAAATCACAAAGGCTGGCTGTAATCAGACCTCCCATAAAAAGCACATCCAACAAATAGCTTCCTGTTTCTTTCATTTTTTCCGCTCATTTCTGCGCACGCTTTTTGCGCATGTCGAGTTTGTATCAAGTGCGCGCAGACACAAATCTCGCGATTGAAAAATTATATTTTTCAATCTTCTCCCTTCGTACTGCACATTCCATCTCATCCGACGCATGCAATGGCATGTGGCACGGCTCCCCTTATCTGCTTTCCATTCTAGCAAATTTACGACTTTCCGGTAAGCCATAATGTCTCACAAAATCGACGATCCAAACGCACGTTCTTTTTGTAACCACTTGCAAATTTGGCAGCAATTTTAAAACTGGTATGGTAAAAAAATTGTAAAATGGCACTTTCTATCATGCCACATATTGCTTATGATAAGAAAAACTTTGATGAGGAGGATTTCCACTATGAAAAAAGAATCTTTTCAGAAGCTGGTTTTGACCGGTGTATTTGCAGCATTATCTTATGTTGTCTTCACTTTTTTGCAGATTAAGATCCCGCTTCCCGGCGGCGACGCAACAAGCATCCATCTCGGCAATGCCGTCTGTGTTCTCGGCGCGCTGATCCTTGGCGGTCTCTGGGGCGGCATCGGCGGATCCATCGGCATGACCATCGGCGACCTTTTCGATCCCGTCTATGTCGTATATGCACCCAAGACCTTTATTCTGAAGCTCTGCATCGGTCTGATCACCGGTCTGATCGCCCATCACTTCGGTCACATCACTTATCAGACAGACAAAAAGAAAATCGCCCGTATTGCAGCACTGGCAGCACTGGGCGGGCTGATCTTCAACACAATCTTTGATCCTCTTGTAGGATATTTTTATAAGCTGCTGATCCTGGGCAAACCCGCTGCAGAGCTGACTCTGGCATGGAATATCACTGCAACAGCCATCAACACCGTGATTTCCACCATCGTTTCCGTTCTTGTATACATGGCGCTTCTGCCTGCACTCAAAAAGTCCGGTCTGTTCTTTCAGGTCGGCAAAGAAGGATCTTCCAAATGAATCTACAGATTCCCAAAAAGGCGGCAGTCATCAACAGCTTCGCCGGATATGGACGCTGTTCCCTCACCGAGGCGCTTCCCATTTTGAGCGCCATGAGGGTGCAGGCGTGCCCGGTGCCTACCGCCGTTTTTTCCAATCATACAGGGTTTGCAGCCTTCGCCTGTCAGGATCTGACCGCGTTTCTGCCCTCCTATCTGGAGCAATGGAAGCAGTTAAATCTTACGTTTGACGGTGTTTTGTGCGGATTTTTAGGACAGGCAGAACAAATTCTGTCTGTTTCTTCCTTTCTTTCCGACCAGAAAAGCCGAGGCTGCCAAACAATTCTCGTCGATCCCGTCATGGGCGATCACGGAAAGCCCTATCGCACGATCACACCAAAACACTGTCAAAAGCTGCGCAG
>ERZ772902.2627-NODE-2627-length-9772-cov-3.970876_pt1 | contig 9772 bp, 6 predicted proteins | sample MGYA00511470_ERZ772902 | MGnify/ENA primary metagenome ERZ772902 (study PRJEB29015, sample SAMEA2737717) | human gut metagenome | biome: human gut; feature: human-associated habitat; material: faeces | place: China | collected 2012 ...
GGCCCCGGCGACCCGGCGGATAACACCGCCGTGATTGCGAACCTGCGCGAACTCATGCGCCACCGCATCCCCACCTTCGGCATCTGCCTGGGGCATCAGCTGCTGGCGCTCAGTCAGGGCGCAAAGACCGTCAAGCTGAAGTACGGCCACCGCGGCGCAAATCAGCCCGCAAAGGACGTCAAGACCGGGCTGTCCTACATGACGAGCCAGAACCACGGCTATGCGGTGGACTGCGACACGCTGCCGGAAAACGCGTCCCTGCGTTTTGTCAACGGCAACGACGGCACCTGCGAGGGCGTTGATTATACCGATATGCCCGCGTTCTCCGTCCAGTTCCACCCGGAAGCGTGCGGCGGCCCGCTTGACACCCGCTTCCTGTTCGACCGCTTTATTGCCATGATGGGAGGGAATAAGGAATGCCGCTGAATCCCGATCTGCACAAAGTAATGATTATCGGCTCCGGCCCGATTGTGATCGGTCAGGCTGCCGAATTTGACTACGCCGGTTCGCAGGCGTGCCGCGCCTTGAAGGACGCGGGGCTGGAAGTCGTGCTGGTCAACCCGAACCCCGCGACCATCATGACTGACCATTCCTCGGCTGACCATATCTACATTGAGCCGCTGACGCTGGAAACCCTGCGCCGCATCATCCTCAAGGAAAAGCCGGACTCCCTGCTGTCCACGCTGGGCGGGCAGAGCGGTCTGACCCTCTCCATGCAGCTGGCAAAGGAGGGCTTCCTCGAACAGCATGGCGTGAAGCTGCTGGGCGCCAAGTGCGAGACGATTGAAAAGGCGGAAGACCGCCAGCAGTTCAAGGACACGATGCTTTCCATCCACCAGCCCGTCATTCCGTCGGAAGTCGTGGAGACGGTGGAGGATGCGCTCGCGTTCGCCAAGACCATCGGCTATCCCGTGATTGTGCGTCCGGCGTATACGCTGGGCGGATCGGGCGGCGGCATCTGCCAAGACGAAAAGGAACTGGCGGAAATCGCCGAGAATGGTCTGCGTCTGTCGCCGATTACGCAGATTCTGGTCGAGAAGTGCATTTCCGGCTGGAAGGAAATCGAATTCGAGGTCATGCGCGACAAGCTCGGCAACGTGATTGCCGTCTGCTCGATGGAGAACATCGACCCCGTCGGCGTGCATACGGGCGACTCCATCGTCGTTGCGCCCGCGCTGACATTGGCGGACAAGGAGTACCAGATGCTCCGCCGCGCCGCGCTGGACATCATCACCGCGCTGGAAGTCGAGGGTGGCTGCAACTGCCAGTTCGCGCTCAATCCCGATACGTTCGACTATGCCGTCATCGAGGTCAACCCGCGCGTCAGCCGTTCCTCCGCCCTTGCGTCGAAGGCGACGGGCTACCCGATTGCCAAGTGCGCCGCGCAGATTGCCATCGGCTATACGCTGGATGAAATGAAGAACGCCGTGACGGGCAAGACCTGCGCCGCGTTTGAACCCGCGCTGGACTACATCGTGGCGAAAATCCCGAAGTGGCCGTTTGACAAGTTCGTGTACGGCAAGCGCACCCTCGGCACGCAGATGAAGGCGACCGGCGAGGTGATGGCGATTGGCGTGAACGTCGAGCAGGCGCTGATGAAGGCGGTCCGCGGCGCGGAAATCGGCTGCGACACACTGCGGATGAAGTCGATGGCGAACCTCACCGTGGATGAGCTGCTGGAGCTTATCGGCAAGTGTACCGACCAGCGCATGTTTGCAATGTACGAGGCGATTGCGCGCGGCGTGACGCTGGAAAAGCTGCACGAAATCACGAAAATCGACTACTTCTTCCTCCATAAGTACCTGAACCTGTACAACATGGAGTGCCGCCTGAAAGAAGGCAACATCGACGCGGAGACGTATCTGCGCGCGAAGAAGATGGGCTATCCGGACAAGGCGATTGAGCGCCTGTCGGGCGAAAAAGTGCCGATGCACCGCGACCCGGTCTACAAGATGGTCGATACCTGCGCGGCGGAATTCGCAGCGGAAACGCCCTACTTCTACGCAACCTATGACGATGAGAACGAAGCGAAGGAGTTCCTCGATGAGCGCCCGAAGAAGCCGTGCGTCGTCGTCTTGGGTTCCGGCCCGATCCGCATCGGTCAGGGCATCGAGTTCGACTATGCGTCCGTCCACTGCGTGTGGATGCTCAAACAGGCGGGCTACGATGTCGTGATGATCAACAACAACCCGGAGACGGTTTCGACCGACTTTGATACCGCTGACCGCCTGTACTTCGAGCCGCTGACGGCGGAGGACGTGCTGGGCGTGATTGCGACGGAGAAGCCGGTTGGCGTCGTCGCGGCGTTCGGCGGGCAGACGGCGATTAAGCTGACTCACGCGCTGGAGCAGGCGGGCGTGCGCATCATGGGTACGTCGGCGGATATGATTGACGCGGCGGAAGACCGCGAGCGCTTCGACGCGGCGATGGAGAAGTACGGCATCAAGCGCGCCAAGGGCCGCACGGTCATGACGAGTGAAGAAGCGGTGGCGGCGGCGAACGAGCTGGGCTACCCGGTGCTGGTGCGCCCGTCGTATGTGCTGGGCGGTCAGAACATGATTATCGCCTATCAGGACAGCGACATTGTGGAGTACATGCGCATTATCCTCGCGCAGGGCATCGAGAACCCGGTGCTGATTGACCAGTACCTGATGGGCATCGAGGCGGAAGCGGACGCGATTTGCGACGGCACGGACGTGCTGATTCCCGGCATCATGGAGCACGTCGAGCGCTCCGGCATCCACTCCGGCGACTCCATTGCTGTCTATCCGGCGTGGAACCTGACCGGCGCGATGACGCAGCGGCTGATTGAGGTCACGCGGCAGATTGCGCTCGAACTCGGTACGCTGGGGCTTATCAACATTCAGTATATCGTCTATCATAACGAAGTCTATGTCATTGAGGCGAACCCGCGCGCCAGCCGCACCGTGCCGTATATCAGCAAGGTGACGGGCGTGCCGATGGTTGACCTCGCCGTCCGCGCGATGCTGGGCGAAAAGATTCGCGACATGGGCTACGGCACGGGGCTGTACCGGCAAAGCCCGTACTACGCGGTCAAGGTGCCGTGCTTCTCCTTCGAGAAACTGGCGGATGTCGATACGCACCTTGGCCCGGAGATGAAGTCCACCGGCGAAGTGCTGGGCATCGGCACGAACCTGCAGGAGGCCATCTTCAAGGGACTCGTCGCCGCAGGCTACAAGATGCGCCATCAGGGCGGCATTCTTGTCTCCGTCCGCGACAAGGACAAGCCGGAAGCCATTGACTGCGCGCGCAAGTTCGCCAAGCTCGGCTTCAACATTTTCGCCACGCCCGGCACGGCGCGCGCCATGCAGGAGCATGGGCTGTACGCCGCCGTCGTGAAGAAGGAAGCGCAGGAGAAAATGCTGGAAATGGGGCAGGTGCAGTACGTCATTTCCACGTCCAACAAGGGTCGTCTGCCGCAGCTGGAATCCGTCCGGATGCGCCGCAAGGCGGTCGAACGCGGCATCCCGCTGTTCACCAGCCTTGACACGGCGAATGCCCTCGCCAACGCGCTGACCAGCCGCTACTCGCTGGGCAACGTCGAATTGGTGGACATCAACAACATGCGCACCAAGCACAAGAAGCTGACCTTCACCAAGATGCGCGGCACGGGCAATGACTACCTGTACTTCGATTGCTTCGACCAGACGGTGGAAAGCCCCGAATCGCTGGCTGTGCGCCTGTCCAACCGCCGCACGGGTGTCGGCTCGGACGGTATTGTGCTGATTATGCCCTCGACCATCGCCGATGCGAAGATGCGCATGTTCAACGCCGACGGCACGGAAGGCTCGGTGGCGGGCAATGCCCTGCGCTGCGTCTGCAAGTACCTGTACGAGAACGGCCATGTGCGCAAGGACGAAATGGCGGTCGAGACTGGCAGCGGCGTTAAGACGGCGAAGCTGTTCATCCGCGAAGATCAGGTGTTCTCCGTGCTGGTGGACATGGGCTGCCCGGCGTTTGCTCCGGCGAAGATTCCCGTCAAGCTCGACGGCGACCGCGTGATGATGCGCCCTGTCTTCCTTGCGGGCGAAAAGCGCGAAATCAGCTGCGTCAGCATGGGCAATCCGCATGTCGTCATCTTCGTGGAGGATGTAAACCGCATCCCGCTGGAGCAGGTGGGGCCGCAGATTGAGACGGACAGCCTGTTCCCGGAACGCGTGAACGTTTCGTTCGCCCAGATTGTGGACAAGAACGACATCGTGATGCGCGTATGGGAGCGCGGCATCGGCGAAACGGCGGCCTGCGGCACGGGCGCGTGCGCGGTGGCAGTCGCGGCAGTCGAAAACGGCTTCTGCACCCGCGGCGCGGACATTGATGTGCGCCTGCCCGGCGGCACGCTCGTCGTCCGCTATCAGGAGGACGGCAAAGTCTGGCTGACTGGCGACGCTAACACCGACTTCACGGGGACTATCGAAATTTAAGCAAAAGCGGCATCTCGTTTTTCACGCGGGATGCCGCCCTTTTTGCAAAGGGGAGGAAATTTGCATGAAACACGTTCTTTGCTTTGGCGACAGCAATACTTGGGGCTTCATCCCCGGCACCTGCAAGCGCTACGACGAACACACCCGCTGGACAGGCATTTTGCAGGACGAACTTGGCGCAGACTGGCGCATCCACGAGAACGGGCAGAACGGCAGGACCACCGTCTTTCCTGAACCCGGCAAGGACTTCATGACCGGCTTGGGCGCGCTGCCTTACGCGCTGGACACCCTGCGCCCGCTGGATGCCATCATCATCATGCTTGGCACGAACGACCTGAAGGAGCATTCCGCACAGGCGAGCGTCAACGGCGTCGGCACGCTGATTCGCACGATTCAGACGTTCGACCAGCTGTACCCCGCGAGCGTGCCGCTGTTCGGGGATAACAAGCCGCGGATTCTGGTACTGACGCCGATTGAGATTGGCGAAAATGTGGCGGAATGGGACACGCTGCATGGGAAGGGGGAGGAATCCCGGAAATTCCCGGCGCTGATGAAGAGCTTGTGTGAGTGGCTCGGCGTGGAGATGATGAATACGCAGGAGATTGTGCAGCCGTCGAAGGTGGATGGGATTCATATGATGCCGGAGGAACATCGGAAACTGGCGCTGGCGGTGAAGGAGAAGCTGCTGGCAATGATGGCAAAGTAAAATGAGCAATGACTGGCGCACAAACTCAATCATTGCTCATTAAAAAAATCGGAAGTCAAGCCGCTCATTTGCGTGCTTGACTCCCGATTTTTTTCTTACTTCGTGTTCTTGATTTCCATCCACAGGTTTTCATAGATCTTGCGGAAGGTGTCGTCGATGTCGTGGAAGAATTCGCAGCGATCCCGAACCTCCTGAGAAGGATTCAGAACGTGGTTGTTCTCGTATTCCTCGCCCATCAGCTCAATCGCGCCCTTGTTGGGGCTGGAGTACCAGATGTATTCGCAGTTCATCTGCGCGATGTCGGGGCGGCAGAGGAAGTTGATGAACTTTTCGGCGTTCTCCTTGTTGCGGGCAGACTTGAGGATGACCGCGCCGTCCACCCAGATGTTCGAGCCTTCAGCAGGCACGAAATAGTCCAGATGGTCGTTCAGGTCGATGGCGTACTGTGCGTCGCCGGACCACATCAGCGCGAGCGCCGCTTCGCCAGCAACCATCTTGTCCTTCGTTTCGTCCACCTGATACGCCTTGACAACGCCGGACTGCTTCTGCTCAATCAGCTTATCCTTCGCTGCCATCAGCTCCGGAACTTCGCGGCTGTTCATGGAATAGCCGAGGTACTTCAGCGTGATGCCCATGCTGTCGCGGTAGGAGTCCAGCATGAACACGTTCTTCTGGTACTGCGTGTCCCAGAGGATGCTCCAAGACTGGTTGGGTTCGGGAATCATGTCCTTGTTGTACAGGATGCCGACTGTTCCCCACATATACGGCACGGAGTACTTGTTCTCCGGGTCGTAGTCGGGATTGCGGAGCTGGTCGATAATCTGCTCGAAATTCGGCACGTTGTCGTAGTTGATTTCCGCCAGCAGATCCTTGGCAATCATGCGCTCGATGATGTAGTCGGACGGGAAGCACACGTCGAACGCACCGGGGTTCGCCTCGACCTGCACAATCATGTCCTCATTCGTGGTGAAGCACATGTAGTTGACCTTGATGCCCGTCTCTTCGGTGAAGAGGGTCAGGACTTCGGGTGCAATGTAGTCCTCCCAGTTGTAGACGTTGACGACCTCTTCCGCGAGGGCGGCGGGGGCGACGGTCAGCGTCAGGCACAGGAGCATCAGCAGGGAAAGCAGCTTTTTCATCAGAGATGTTCCTCCTTAAAATATAGTGGATTAGTCGTTATTCGATGCGGTGCGGCGGTTGACAATCAGCAGCAGCACCAGCAGAGCGACGAACATGAGCGCCGACAGTGCGTTGAGCGTCGGCTCGATGCCGCGGCGGGCGGCGGAGTAAATCAGCGTGGACAGGTTCTGCACCAGCGGGGAGGTCGTGAAGTAGCTGATGGTGAAGTCGTCCAGCGAGAGGGTGAACGCCAGCATCGCGCCCGTGATGATGCCCGGCATACATTCGGGGATGATGACGTGGAACAGCGCGTACATCGGCGTTGCGCCAAGGTCAAGCGCCGCTTCGTAGGTGTGTCGGTTCATTTGCTTGAGCTTCGGCAGCACCGATAGGATGACGTAGGGCGTATCGAACGTGATGTGCGCCAGCAGCATCGTCACATAGCCGCGGTCTACCTTCGTGAAGAGGAACAGCAGCATCAGGCTGATGCCGGTCACGATGTCGGGCATGGTGTTGGGCAGGTTCGTCAGCGTCATCATGAACGACTGCGGCCGCTTCTTCATGGCGTGGATGCCAATGGCGGCGAGCGTTCCCAGAATCGTCGCGACGACCATGGCCAGCAAGGCAATTGTCACCGTGACAGTCAGCGCATTCATGATGCGCGTGTCCTGAAACAGCTCCGTGTACCAGCGGAAGGAAAAGCCCTCCCACTTCGCGCGGCTCTTGCCCGCGTTGAAGCTCTGCACAATCAGCACGATAATCGGAAGATACAGGAAGATAAGGATGAGCGCCAGATACGCGCGCTTGCAGAACTTTTTCATGCGATGCCGCCTCCTTCGCCGTTGGGGTCGGCCTTGCGCAGGATGGAGAGCGAAATCAGAATCAGCACCATCATGATGAGGGAGAGCGCCGAGCCGACGTTCCAGTTGCCTTCGGTCAGGAACTTCGCCTCAATCAGGTCGCCGAACATCATCGTGTTGCCGCCGCCCAAGACGCGCGGGATGAAAAATGTCGTCACCGAAGGCATGAACACCATCGTGATGCCGCTGACGATGCCCGGAATGGACAGCGGCATGGTTACCTTCCACAGCGTCTGCCAGTTGTTGCAGCCGAGGTCAGCCGCCGCTTCGGTCAGGCGGTAGTCCATCTTGCTCAGCAGCGTGTAAATCGGGAAAACCATGAAGGGCAGGAAGTTGTACACCATGCCCAGCAGCACCGCGCCGGAGTTGTACATCAGCTGTACACCGTTAAAGCCCAGCGCGCGCAGCACCGTGTTAATCAGCCCGTTGTCCTCCAACAGGCTCATCCACGCAATGGTGCGCAGGAGGAAGTTCATCCACATGGGGATGATGAACAGCACGACGAGGGTCGGGCCGAGCTTGATTTCGCGGTCGGCCATAATCAGCGCCGCCGGATAGCCCAGCAGCAGGCAGATAACCGTGCACTGGAACGCCATCCACAGCGAGTAAACCAGCGTATCCACGTTGACCGTGCCGCGGGAAATGTATGCCTGTCCGGCTTCGCCCATGGCGTCCAGGATGATTTTGTTCGATTCGTAGTTCGAATCCCAGAAGCTGCGGAAGTTGTCCAGCGTGAACGCGCCGGAGGAATCCGTAAAGGCGTAGTAGGCAATCAGGATGACCGGAACAATGGTAAAAATCATCATCCACAGCGCATAGGGCGACGCGAACAGGGAACGGTGCATACCGCGGTTGCGGTGGATGGTGATGGCAATCAGCGCGATAAAGACGCACAGCCCCGTGCCCATGAGCGCATATGCCCACCACGGGAGAGAAAGGTTGCTCAGCATTCCGCATCCACCTCCGCCGCGGGCGTGGTGTCCTCCAGCCGCTTCATGATGTGGATGTTGAAGGGGACAATGTTCAGCCCGACGCGGCTGCCCTGCGGCTGCATCGTTGTCGAATGCACCTTGAAGGTGTACGCGCCGGTGTCAATCATCATTTCGTAATGCACACCCTTGAACAGCACGCTCTTAATTGTGCCGACCATCTGCCCGACGTCCTCGCCGACGAGCATGATGTCCTCTGGGCGGACGACGACGTCCACCGGCGTGTTCTCGCCGAAGCCGAAGTCCACGCACGGGAATTCCGTGCCCGCAAACTCGACCAGCTCATCGTGAATCATCGTGCCGCGCAGCAGGTTGCTTTCGCCGATGAAGTCCGCGACGAAGGCGTTTGCCGGTTCGTCGTAGATGGTTTTGGGGTCGCCAATCTGCTGAATCGTGCCGTCCTTCATGACGACAATCGTGTCGGACATGGTCAACGCTTCCTCTTGGTCGTGGGTGACGAAGATGAACGTAATGCCCAGCCGCTGCTGCATGGCTTTCAGTTCCAGCTGCATTTCCTTGCGCAGCTTCAGGTCCAAAGCACCAAGCGGTTCGTCCAGCAGCAGAACACGGGGCTGGTTGACCAGGCTGCGGGCAATGGCCACGCGCTGCTGCTGGCCGCCGGACAGCTGGTTGATGCTGCGGCGCTCAAAGCCGCGCAGGCCCACGGTTTCCAGCATTTCCAGCACTTTGGGGCGGATGGTTTCCTCCGGCAGCTTTTTCAGCCGCAGGCCAAAGGCCACATTCTCGTACACGTTCAGGTGCGGGAACAGTGCGTATTTCTGGAACACGGTATTCACCTGCCGCTTATACGGCGGTACCGAGGCGATATCCTTGCCATCGAAAAAGACATTGCCCGATTTTGGGGTAATAAACCCGGCGATCACACGCAAGGTGGTTGTTTTGCCGCAGCCGGAAGGGCCAAGGAACGTAACAAACTCCTTATCGTGGATGTCAAGGGAAAGTTCGTCCAGGATTCTTTCCCCGTCAAAATCGACGACAATGTCTTTCAGTGATACAATTTCATTCATTTTTACTGCATCCCCCTTTGCGGAATTTAGTCCCACCTCGGGCCTCCTTGATGCCGGCTCGCCGGCTTTTCCCGGTGGGTCAGCGCCAATTATGCCGCCCCGCAAAAGGTTTGTTACACCACCGCAAACGCGGCAGCTACAGCAGCACATACAACGCCAATGTGTTCTGATGTTTAACAGATGCAACACACAAGCTTCATTATACATTGTTTTGGGGGGCTGTCAACAATTATTTCACATTTTCCCGGTTTTTTACATGGGGATGGCAAAAAGTCAGCTTGTTTCCTGTCTTGCTCCACCGTTTTTCCCCTGTCCGTCCGGTATTATCCCCTGTTCTCCCGCTGCCGTCTGCATCAAAATTAACAGGTGTCGTTCGCAGTTATTTTTGTCATTTCACACCACAGGGGCGCGCATTGTGCGCCCGCGACCGTTTACAATATTTCAGGGTAAAATGCCACTTTCTGCCCGCCATGCAGGCCGATGACGAGCATCGGCCCCTACAAATAAATTTTATGCCCGGTGCTTTCCCTGTAAGGTGAGTAACCCCATTATTTCTGCCGGGCAAAATGCAGATTTTTAAGGCAATACCGCATAATTCTAAGTGCCGATACGGCGAGCGAGGTGCGGC
>ERZ772902.2631-NODE-2631-length-9747-cov-24.585019_pt1 | contig 9747 bp, 9 predicted proteins | sample MGYA00511470_ERZ772902 | MGnify/ENA primary metagenome ERZ772902 (study PRJEB29015, sample SAMEA2737717) | human gut metagenome | biome: human gut; feature: human-associated habitat; material: faeces | place: China | collected 2012 ...
AAAAGTGCGAACATAAAAATAGTTTCATCAATATTCTCCTTTATAAATTCCGATTGAGATTTCACCTATTCTAAGGAATTTAATAACTGTTATATTTTGTTACTAAATTTCTCACGAGCCATTGAAAACACTAAGTTTGTGGTAGGTGAACTTTCCCTTAGACTTTCCCTTGTGTTATATCTTCCCACAGGTTTTTACAAACTCTGATAAGGGAAAAAGTAAGGGAAAGAAAATCTTATAAAACAGTATAACACAAAATAAAACTGACATGGTGAACTGATTGAAATGCTTCAATATTTTTTGATTTTAAGGAGACACAACATGAATACCATTTACGCAGAATACAATATGTATCACAACAGCATTGATATCTACACATCTGCCGGATATATGTTACGCATTGACTGTAATAAGGCAGAGGATGGACTAAAAACTACTCCCTGCTCACAATGTTCGTTAAATGCTCTTGCGATTGATGAGCCACTAAAGTATGTTAAGCTATATCTTGATGGAACTATGCAGATGTGGGTAGATGCAGAAGACGCATAAGAATAACACTCTGCATATACCACCATATATACAGAGGGGATAGCCAGCATTTCTTTCGTGCTAACTATCCCCTTTACTGAATATATATGCCGTAAGTCTTAACGCTGCATATTATTCATCATCTTTTTTCATGCGTACACTTAACAATGCAAGCAGACCTGCAAGTGAAGCAGCCAATAATGTCACCCAGAGCATTAGATGGCTGTTATCGCCAGTCTGAGGTGCTGTTATCTGCTGGCTGTCGTCTGTATTATTTCCACTGTTACTGCCATTAGTTTTCTTGTCATCAGGTACAGCTGCCGGATTACTATTTGGATTATCATTGCTGTTGTCCTTATTACCGTTGTTGTCTTTACTACCTTCATTATCTGATGTATTCTTGCTTACCTTAAAGCTTGTAACTGCTGAACCATCTGCCCATACGATTTCAAATGAATGTGTTCCGACAGAAAGTGTTTTCAGGTAATCTGCCTTTAAGATAATAATCGTTGAACCTTCTTTTGCGGTGTAGTTCTTTGCATCAATTATGCTTCCATCAACTTTTACGCTTTCAAATTTAGAAAATTCTCCATTTCCTCCGATAGTGATGGTTCTGTCTGTATTCTGCTTCCACTCACTGTCTGCACCAGATATAATTTTATAAGATGCCAGAGCTGCATTTACCTTTATTGTAATATCCTTTGTCTTTGTTACGCCATTCTTAGTATATGATACTGTCAGTATCTTATCTCCATCCGCTGACATATCTATTGCGAATACATTGGTTGTATAATCCTGCACAGATTCACTGTATCCGTCTGCATAGTACACAGTGACTGCAAGGTCATCCACATTCAGGGTATCGCCTGCTGTATACGTGGTCTTTGTCTTTGATGCTTCAATCCGCTCAGGAGCAATGGCTGTATTGTGGGTAATCTTCAAATTACCATTAGCCATTGTGATATCATAGTTGGCTGTCACATCCACACCTGCAGCATTTTCAATCTTCACACCACTTACGGAGATCGTTCCATTCTCTGTACGATCTGTTGTGCTTGGTGTAAGGGTTATTTCTTTAATGCTGTCACCTGTAATGAGTCCATCCTCTGATACGGTATACAGACTTTGGTTAATATCTTTACCCCAGACAATATCCTGTTCCTGTGCTGTTATGGTAACAGGCTTTTTATTTATGGTTACTGTCTTTGAACCCTCAACGGTAGTATAGTTATCCTTCGTAATCCGATAGTATACGGTATACGTACCTTCATTGCTAAAAGAAGGATTATCACTGCCGTAGGTTATGCCATCGGTGCTGTAGGTTACGGCTGCTCCTTCAGGATTGGTCACGCTCACGCTGATGCTGTGTGGCTGTCCGTCATAGGTTGTGCTGTAATCCGTTGCCGTATACAGGATGGTTCCGTTATCTACCGTAAGAGTAACTGTTTTCTGTCCTGCCGCAAAGATTCCGTTTGCTACAGTACTTACCTTAATCTTAAAGGTTCCTGTCTGGGTTACGGTAAGTGTTGTACCCGAAAGCGTGCCTTTTCCGGTTCCGCCATTCGTTCCAGTAACAAGTGTATACGTTGCAGCTCCTGCATTATTGTCGATGCTAAAATACTGTGATACATCAACGGTTTCACCTGTATATGTTATACTGCTGTCTGTTCCGGTGATGGCGACAGGGGTTGCGGCTTTATTCTTAACCGTAATCGTGCCTGTGATATTGCCTGTACTTGTATCATAGCCCTGACAGTTAGCAGCGTTATAATTCGTCAATGCAGATTCAGGGATTGTCCACCTAAAGATGTTCTCTGCTTCCAGCGTTTTGTCATAAACTCCTCCGTCACTCTCAATGGTCCATGTCACAGCCATATCTTCTGTAGTTGGTGACGTTGTTCCTTCAAATGTTACTGTTGCCGTCTTTCCAAGCTCCGTGTTCGTTCCGCTTATAGGCGTTGTATCATATCCATCATAGCCATAGTAAGCTGTAAATGTATTATTTTCCGGTACTGTCGGCGCAGCTACACTTTCTATCTTTCTCTTGTCTGTTGTAAATTCTTTGGTTACTGTCAATGTATCATCTGCAGCATTCTTTGTAACACTCGTTGCGGTATTGCCTGATACGGTAGCTGTCACATTATCTGCAAATTCGTAGCCTGTAGCTGCTGTAAGTGTAATGCTTGCCGTGTATCTCGTATTATATCCCGCTGTGGTATCACTTGGTGTCCATGTAATCTGTGGTGTGGTGCTTTTTACACCTTCTGTTGTACATGATGCTTCGGTATCCAAAGCAGTATTAGACACCGGAATATCAATATCTGTAATTGCTACTGATGTGATACTTATTATGTCAGTTGCATTTACCGCATAAGTCAGATTACTGGTACTGTCTGTAGTTTCCAGCCAGATTTTGCAGGCTGATAAATCTATATCTGATGTCCAACTGAGTGCTGACTTAATATCTGAAGCATTTATCGTCTCTGTTCCTGTAATCTGTTTACTGTAATACCAGTCATTTGTTCCGTCATTGCCCTGTACGACAAGTGCCACGGTTTGTGATGTGGTACCCTTCACCACCTTAATATCACCTGTTGTGGTGTTATATGTTACTGTACCAATATCCTTACCTGTTCCGTCCAGTCTTAAAGTCATCGCCGCACTGTCTGTTATCTTTTCCGATTTTGTATCAGATGATGCTGCTGTCGCAGCAGATGCGAAGAGAACAGATGACAGATCCAGATTGGAAGCGGGCTGAACAGGGCTCCCGGAGTCGATGTCGACACGGCCGAGGATGACATAATAGCCCCGATCCGCGCACAACGCAAAGTCACCACTACCACCGTAAGGCGAGCGCAGCCAGAACCACTCTCCGTTCCTCAAGTAACTACTCATGGCAAGTACTGTACTGTCATCGGTTCCTGCCCACAAGTATTGGTCATTATCATAATCTCCCTGTAACGCATACAGTTTGTCTGTGGTGGTATAGGTTACACTACTATTCTTCGTATCCTTCGTTGTCACTGTGGTGGCATTCATCAAGCCCTGCTCGGCTGAGGTGAAGTAGGATGTATTCGTAGCCATACCCTGCAGTGTATCACGAAGTTCACTTGCTCCGTAGTGATTTGCGTATACTTCTGTTATAGTCGCTTCACTATAAACACAATCTGACCATAGATTTTCATCATTCTTATTGCTTATGTCTGAATTAAACTTCTGCCCTCTTGCAATCGGGCTTGCGGCAACGATGATGGTATTATCCCCTGATACACCCTCATCCTTTCCTAAGATGTACCATTCCTGTGCTGTTGTTCCATCTGATTTCTTACCAAATACCAGCTTTCCTTTGGTCGTAGCAGTACCATTAGCATCCGGGGTAAATGCGGTCATTAACTGGTCCTTCGTAGCATATGCGGTAACGCTTGGTTCTGTTCCGGAACCGGTTGCAGCCTGCACCGTATTTGCTCCGCCTGACATAGCAGGAACCAGTCCTGCTATCATGGCAAAGGTAAGAACAAACGCCATTCCTTTCTTAAAATTATGCTTTAATCTTCTCATCTGAATCCTCCTTTGTTTTTGTAAATATAGTATTAAAATAGATACGTTTTCTTAATTTCCATGTATGACCATGCTTTAAATTCAAATCAAATGATCCCCCCTTATCAGACAGAAAAAGCACCACTAAATACATACATCTTATCCATGTACATATTTATTGATGCTTTTATCCGTTTCCTTTTATGAATATGAACAGTCGAAAAAAAGGCGCAGTCAGAGTGCTGTGCTGTGCTGTGCTGTGCTGTGCTGTGCTGTTAAGATTATCTCTCTGACCGCCATGCCTGTCTACCTCCGTTGCAATATTTCTATAATAATTAGAATAGCAAAAATGTCAGGATTTATCAATCATTTAAATCTGATATTATAGTAATATTGGCTGGACATCATTTCTAAAGAAGCGGAGTATTACCTCATCTCTTTGTCAAATGTTCTTCTATTGTTTTGTCTAAACTTTCCAACATCTTTCTGCAATAGGGCAAGTTTCTCTGACATCATTTCTGTCTTATTCATTGGTGTTTCTGCATTGTCATTGGATTTCTTCCAGTCATCAACTTCCTGCTGATACTCTGCATATGCATTTTGAGATTCCTTGTAGCTTAGATAAAATTCATTCATGTTCTCAAATCCGTAGTTACGAACCATATTTGAAAGTCCTATCTTCAATCGATTGATATAATCAGTCTTTTCATCAATCTTTCTCTGTAATTCAGCTTTTCTTGTAAGCTTTGCCAATCCCTTCAAATCAGATAATTCAATCTCAAGATTACCCCGTTGCTGTTCAGCCTGAAAGATAAGATTATTCTGATTATCAAGCTCTGCTTTTATTTTTTTAAGCTTTGGATATGTGGCTGCCTCTGGTGTCATTACAGGCTTGTCTGGTTTTGTAACATTAACTTCCTTGATTGTTTCTTCTTGCGTTGTTATTTTATTCTCAACTTTTGTAGATTCTTCAATAGCAGAAGTATTATCTGTGTTATCTACCACTATATTGCTTGTAAAATCTGTTTTTTCGGCATTTGTAACATCTGTATGCAGTATCTTATTCCGAATAGCTCTGGCTGCTTCAAGCACCTTCGATATCAGCAGTACCAGTTCCGTAATCGCCATATTAAGTATCAATGCTAATCGTTGAGGTTTGTTCCCATATATTTCAATCGACCTTTTTATCGGTTCTGTGATATGTTCCCTTTTTATCTGTAAAATATCATCCATAGGAACATTGCTTATGATTGCCCTGTCAACCTCCCGATTCCAGTCCATCCGCAACTTATTATCCTGCTCAATCTGTTCTGCCTTTGGATTATTCCTACCAATCTTCTTGGTAGCAAGATATGGACCATTGCGGTCAAATACTGTTAATCTGTCTTTTTCGTCCGTTACCCAATGGTTTATCATTCTGGTATAGAATAGTTTTACCTCATCCAGAAAATCTTCCTGCTTGAACCTCGTATTCTTTGAGGTAAACAGCTTCTTCTCATAAATCTCGCCTTTTTTAATAACCTTACATCTTTTGCGGATATTGCCAGCTTCATCAAGGATTTCTTTCTTAGTCCTTACATGATTACCATGCTCATCATAGAACATATTTCTTGTGGCAATCTTTATAACAGGCTCCGCTAATAACTGCCTTTCGGAAAAGATAAGATGGATATGGAAATTTGTCATACGCTTATTGTGGTGAAGTGCTGCAACACATTCCACACCATACTTTTCTTTGAATTTATCCGTAAACGATTTTAGCAGCATATCGGGCATTCCCTGTTCATAAAGTGATTCAGGCAGGGCAATGATAAGTTCTCTTGCCTCGATACAATTTCCCTCAACACCGCTTTTATTAAATTCCTGCTGGCTGCATCGTGCAAGTTCTGTCCAGTAACTTCTTTCCGTAGTTTCATAGACAGCATACAGATGTTCCTGCTTTGCATGGCTTGATATATAGGTTGTTCTTCCCCGGACATTCGACAGCTTGGTCATCTGTATAAATGAATGTCTTGTTGTCAATGTGCTTTCTTCTCCTTCCTCTGCTAGTGGGAATGGAGTACGAACAGACAATATAAGTGGTATTGTTGTTGGCTTATTGCCGTATCCGGCATAACCAAATGCGACAGCATTTGTATAAGTCACGCCTGCGTGGCTTTGCTCCCTGCAAGGGCGAAATACGCTGAGCATAAACCGTAGGTTTGTGCGAGGGGTGTATTTCGCTCTCAAACGCCGAGGGCTTTGATATCTTGTGATTTTCCTGTCCTTCCATTCCAATAATTGGTTGTTGCATATCAGAAGAAGCACATGTTATAATCCTCTTGCGTGTAGGTATATCATGGCTTCGGTCTGATATATCAGAGGCGGTTTCATTAGAAGCCGCCTCTCTTAAGTTGTCACTTTTCTTGTGACCGGTTTTACGCTGCTCTTATCTCTCAAGTCTCTACCTTCGTTTACTTCCATTAACTTTTCAAGCATATCCGTTTTTATAAGAACTTTTCTTCCGACATTTAGAACAGGAAGCTTTTCCCACTCAACAAGTTTTCTCAGAGTGTTTCTTCCAATTCCTGTATAGTCGGCAGCATCTTCTATAGATAGAGCTATCTTTCTTTCCGTCATTTAACCGCCTCCTTTAAAATTGCATTATGCAATTTATTTTTTCTGTCAGTATATCGCATTTATATTTTATTGTCAAGCGTTACGAAATTGTAAAGATGATTATAGTATTGCATATTGCAATTTTAATTTTTATATGATATAGTATGAACATACCGAAAGGAATAACCGAAAAGGAGGCAGACAACATGAAGGATAAGGAACTTCGCCGGATTATCGGTGAGAGGGCTAAAAGCCGCAGAACAGAATTAAACCTTACACAACCTTATGTTGCAGACAAGATGGGAGTCACCGCTTCCACCATACAGCGTTATGAAGCCGGAACAATCGACAATACCAAGAAGATGGTACTGGAAGGACTTTCCGAAGCACTTCATGTATCTGTGGAATGGCTCAAAGGTGAAACTGACAGCTACGAAACAGATATAACAGATAAGAAAGAACTTCTTATAAAAGACGCAATGACAGGTATTATCGAAAACCTTCCAACAAACCTTGATAACGCAGAAGGAGATTTTGCCAAGAACCTGTTGCTGGCAGTATTAAACGAATACAAGCTCTTTGCTGATTCATTTACCAATGCCTGCAATAATTTCAAGGGAAATACAGAATATGCAGATGTAGCAGCAAAGATGGGGTTTGAATCCAATCAGGAATATAACGAAATAATGTTTCTGAGAGAGATTACTCACTCAGTAAACGCATTCAATGATATAGCTGACATCATAAGAACATATTCCAAGAATCCGGATGTGGCGGCACAGAGACTATCCAATCTCTTAGAAGATAATTCCGATTCGGTATAGAACGACAACCGGAGTTATGATACAATGAGCACAAGCGAGTCAAGCTGTTTACAGATTTGACGAGCGGCGAATTGGCTTATGGACTTGTCCATAAGATGCCTACACGCAAGAAGCATTTCATCAGTTCCGATTGTCGAATATCGAAAGGAGAAACACGATTATGGCAAAAGGATCTGTAAGAAAAAAAGGAAAAAAATGGTACTACCGCTTCTATGTAGAAGATCAAAGCGGCAATCTGGTTCAGAAAGAATACGCTGGAACAGAAAGCAAGAGTGAAACGGAAAAACTGCTCCGTCAGGCAATGGATGATTATGATAATAAAAAGTTTGTTGCTAAGACAGATAATCTCACTGTAGGTGATTTACTTAATTTATGGTCTGAGGAAGAACTAAAGACAGGGACATTAAGCAATGGAACTGTTGAAAACTATCTCGGTGCAATAAGGGTTATCAAGAAACATCCTATTGCTGACAGAAAGTTAAAAAATGTTACTGCGGAACATTTACAGTCATTCTTTGATTTACTGACATTTGGTGGCGAATATCCGGATGGAACTGTCAAAAAGGGATACAGCAAGGATTATATCCATTCATTTTCTGCTGTATTACAGCAGGCTTTCCGATTTGCAGTATTTCCAAAGCAGTTTATTACTTTTCAATCCAATGCAGTATATCAAGCTGAAAAAACAGGCGGAGGATGTGGATTTATTTTCGGATGATGACATTGAAGAAGGTGTTCAGCCAATTTCACACGAAGATTACCAGAGGTTAATAAAATACCTTGAAGAAAAGAATCCCCCAGCAATACTGCCAATTCAGATAGCATATTACGCAGGGCTTCGCATCGGTGAGGTTTGTGGTCTTACATGGCAGGATATTAATCTTGAGGAACAATACCTGACTATCAAGAGAAGTATCCGTTATGATGGAGCTAGACACAAGAACATCATTGGACCTACCAAGCGAAAAAAAGTAAGAATTGTTGATTTCGGAGATACGCTAGCAGGCATACTGAAAGAAGCAAGAAAAGAACAGCTTAAAAACCGGATGCAGTATGGTGAACTCTATCACCGCAATTACTACAAAGAAGTACAGGACAAAAACAGAGTGTATTATGAATATTATCATCTGGATGGAACACAGGCTGTTCCTGAAGAATATAAGGAAATATCATTTGTCTGCTTAAGACCGGATGGTTGCCTTGAATTACCAAGCACACTTGGTCTTGTGTGCCGGTCAGTTTCCAATAGGCTGGAGGGATTTGAAGGATTTCATTTTCACCAGTTAAGACACACCTATACAAGCAACTTGCTTTCAAACGGAGCTGCTCCAAAGGATGTGCAGGAACTGTTAGGACACTCAGATGTCAGTACCACTATGAATGTCTATGCTCACTCCACCAGAAAAGCTAAGCGAGATTCGGCAAGGCTTCTCGACAAAGTGGCAGGCAATGACTAAAAAGAAATTTCCCTTATTTCCCTCACGATTATCTCACAAGGGCAAAAATAAGGGAAAATACATATCATTTCATCATACAAGGCTCTGCATGCCTTGAAAAACACGGAAAGTTCAGGAAATCTCTCCACAAATCCCGATTTACCAATTTCATTAAATAATAAATTTCACGAACTAACTACATTGTCAAAAAATTCATTACAAGATTCACCATTTCTCGTTTGCGATATACTCGTAAATGCTGTCTAATTCACGGATTGCTCTAGGATTGACCTTTACTTTGTATTTATCCAAAATGTTTTTTCTCCAATTCTGTAAAAACTATTTCTGCATCAACAGCGTCTGCTCCGTTAGCGATTTCCTGCTCGGATTCGAAGATTGCTTGGTCGATGCGATTCATTCTTGCAAATTTATCATACAGTTCACTGCTCATTACAACCAAGTTGCTATATCCGTTTTTGGTGATAAAAATAGGCTCTTGTTCCTTATGTGCAATATTGGAAATCTCGGTTGTATTGCGCAGATCCTTAATAGGCATAATAAGTGGCATGATACTTCACTCCTTTCATTGACATAATCATAGCATAATTATGTCAATGAAAACAACCGCGAAATGCATATCTTCACAAAATAATATATGGACAAAATTGAAAAATTTATTACAAAAAAATAAAAATAATGGTTGACAGATACACCACTATCGTGTATTATATAACACGTGCCAAGCATAAGAGGGCACACAAGTTAATACATGCGATAGTGGCGTAGTTGGTAACGCGCGACCTTGCCAAGGTCGAGACCGCGGG
>ERZ772902.2635-NODE-2635-length-9728-cov-3.220511_pt1 | contig 9728 bp, 2 predicted proteins | sample MGYA00511470_ERZ772902 | MGnify/ENA primary metagenome ERZ772902 (study PRJEB29015, sample SAMEA2737717) | human gut metagenome | biome: human gut; feature: human-associated habitat; material: faeces | place: China | collected 2012 ...
TCGCCACCCTGGTATCCGCCATATTTTTCTACCGAGAGTTCTTTAAGTTCCTCTTTTCCTCTTAGATTATTTCCACTCTTTAACGGAATGAGTTTAGTTTCTTTTTTATTTCCATCCAATTTCTCTTTTGGGTATCTTGTCTGATTATAAAAACTACCCGTATTTTCTTCTGTTTTTTTAGAAACCATTACATCTCTGTAACAAAAGATTTTTCTCATATAATCAATAATTTCTTCACCATTCCACCCTGCTTTTTCATAATTCTTTGTAAATCTGCTAAGCATTGAAATATATATTTCCTTTTTTGATTTGGTATTATATTTCTTTTGTTCTTCATAATACTTTTCAAATTCTCGTCTGTACTTTTTGAAATTCAATTCATTTTTCCATCCCGGATATACTTTCTGTATATAAAGACCTATTATGCACGCAAGGTACGCATCATGTGCATGATGATAATCATTTAATCCACGATTCTTAAAAAACATTGCATTTTCTGTATTCTCAATCCAAAATCCATCATCATCCTTTTTTTCTTGCGTAAATTTGTTGCGTATATATGAACTTAATTGTGCTTTTACCTCTATTACTTCAATCTTATCATCATAATAATCACTTATTAAATTTGCCACATTTTTTACAATCTGTCTTGTCTCTACAAGCTGTCTGTTAATAAATCCTTTAGAAAATACTTCATCAAGTGATTTATTAAGATTATTATATTTTTTCTCAGATATTAGTCCTGCTTTATATAACATCTCCCAATAATTTTGCAATTCCTTATAATCAGCTTTATTTCCAAATGCGTCTGAAACAATCCTATTTCCTTTGTTCTGATTTTCAATCTTTTTAACAAGAACTTTGTTATCCATACTGTCATCTTGACTGATTGAATAAGGTATAATATGGTCTACATCATACTGATTGAGATTATCAAGACTTAATTGATTACTTGCACTTGGAGCAGAATACAAACTCTTGCCGTTCTGCGAGAAATATAATCTTACTTTTTCCTCATCAAGCCTTTTCTCATTATCTTTTAATTCTTGTTTAATATCATCATTATAATAGTCTTTAAATTCTTGTTTTAACTTGCCTATAGCTTTATCCAGCTTATCCTTTACCTTTTTTGTCTCTACTTTTTCCCCCTCTTCCCTTGCAAATTCAATAAATATCTGTTCAGGTTTTCTGCCCATATACTCTATTATTTCTTCAATAACTTTCATACATTGCTTTATTCCGCGTTTATTTGCAGGCGACGTATGCAATTTATCAATAATATCCGGCAAATCATCTTCACCGTTGTACCTTAATCTGTTTTCCTCAATAACAGTTTTTATTTTTTCATCCTTATTTATAATCTGAATCAGATTAGGAAGTTCTTTCCATCTTGGATCGCCTTCTTCAAGCATTTCTATAATTGTATGTCCTGTATCACCTTTAATTCCTGTAAGGAATTTTTTAGATAACTGTCCCCATCCTGTATATTTAATTTTCACTATTCTCTTTAACTGAGAATCATTTATTCTTTCTCTGTAATTCTGCTCAATCTTTCTTTTGATGATTTTTTTGTCATCAAATATTGTAAGCCAATAGATAATCTGTTCAATCATATCTATATTAGACATATTTATTTCACCGAATATCTTTTTAAATGTTATATAACTGCTCATAGAGCTTGCAAAATTGTCTCCACCCTGATATCCCCTTATAACCCTGTTATCAATATCATTATATGTACCAGATTTTTTTAAATGTTCTATTAAATTTTTTTCCGATACAGAAACTTTCTTCAAAAAAAGATTCTGTATTATGTCATCTCTCATTTCTTTTCCTAACTTTATCTTATCAATACTTATTTGAGAAAGTTCCGTCAAAACCTCATACCACTGATAAATTATCGAATGTTTCGGAAGTACCTTTTCACACGGCAAATAGGTACAATAATTAGTCATTCTTGTTATAAATTTTTCTGCTGTTTTATCAACATCAACAACCTCTTCTACATTCCACGGGTATACTGATATATTTTCCATTCCGGCTTTTTTACTCATCCATGCAAACCTGCTACCGGAATTTAACGGTCCCACAAAATACGGTATCTTTGAAGTAAGCATTTTCAAAATTAACTCTTTATTGTCATTTAATTCAGGATAAAATCTCCCCTGAACATCCAGTATTTTTTCCATTTCCATTTCGTTCAACTGGTATGGTATAACTGAATTACTTACATCATTTATCTTTTCTAAATATGAATCATTTTCCATTTCAGCACATATTCTTATATATCTTTCATCATCTTTTGCAACATCACCTAATAGTGCCTTAATACATTTATACAAATTTTCTCTTGCCTTTGATTGCGTATCACCGCATCGTTTCATTCCCTTAATATAATTGGCATAATTAGGCACATACTCTCCTTTTTTAATCTTTCCAAAACTTTTTAAAAATGCCGGACTCATTTTACCGTCTTTTTGTTCTGCTTTTAATTCTTTATGAAAAAATTCACTATATTCTTTCTGTGTTTTATAATCTCTGAATAATTCTTTTAGTTCTTTCAATTCCGCATGGTGTTTTTCGTATTTTGCGACCATTGCTTCTGATAAATAATTTACACGATTTTTGTCACTTCCCTGCATAATCTGTTTTATCACATACCAGCTATACAATCTTTTCAAGTTTTCTATAACAGAAAATTTTTCACCAAGTTCATCTGATAATTTTTGTTCTTCCTCTTCATAATCTGCTGATGCAAAACTAACACTCATTTCTTTACCATTTTCATCACACAGATTTTTATCATTCATAATTGTTGCAACATTGAATTTATATCCTATAATCGCATTTGCTACTGCTTCTGCATACTTTTTATCTAATCCAAGTTTTTTCAATATTTCCGATACTTCATTATATTTTTCTTTTTTGGATTTTTTTTCTTTTAATTTTTTTTCAATTTCCTCACAAGAAATTTCATCATAATTACACTCTATCTCTAAATATTCCTTTAATGAAGTTACAAACTGTTCATAAATGATTTTAAAATCATCAAGTTCCGTAAATTTTTGGCCTTCATATAAGAAGTTTCCTCTATACTTGAGCATGTGATGCAATGCAAGATATATAAATCTTGCATCAGCTTTTTCTGTCGTCTCTAATAAATGTTTTCTCAAATGATATATAGTTTGATATTTCTTGTAATATTCTTTATCTGTATAATCCTTGTCTGCAAATAATATGTAATCAGATTTTGCCTTATCACTTTTATCCTCTTTCCACAAAAATGATTCATCCAATCTTGCAAAGAAATTTTCATCAACTTTGCATACCATATCCGACATTATTTTTCTTAACTCTAAAATTCGTGTATGTGTTCTTGAATATCTTCGTCTAGCACTTCTGTTTATACGGCAGCCTTTTGCAGTCTCACCTGACTTGAATGTCCGCACTCCCCATAAACTGTTTCTTTTGTTATTTCCGGTATCACCTTTTCGGTTAATTTTAAACAATTTCCCATTTTCATCTATAACACAATACCCCACACTTGCTGTTCCAACGTCAAGCCCTAAACAATAATTTTCACTGCACTTTCTGTTAAAATCCATTAATTTTACCTCCACATTCTTACTTTAAATAATTTTATGTTTATTAGCTGTTACTATCTGATAAAAGAGTAAACCATTTAACATATATTGTCAATATTTTTACCCATATTAAATGACATTAATTTTTATATCAATTTGACATTTCAGTTTGAATCATGTATATTTTCTTTTAAGTTATTGTTTGACATTTGTCATTTAATAATTTTAGGAATTATGTTATTTACTATTGACATTTATAATAATAAATATTATTATACTATTGTTATTACCATTCAAAATAACATAGCAGGTTAAAATAAATTTTTAAACCAAATGACAGCGGCTGCGTATGGCAGCCCTTTTTTTATACCAATTTGTCCCCCAAGAAAAACAAAAACACCCTCTCCCGACATCTGTCTGCTTTCGCAGATTCAATATCGTGAGGGGGTGTTTACCCTGTTATGGAATTTTAATTTTTTATTACCTGTTTTTACAAACAGTTTTTATTTTGCTCTTTTTCTGTCGTATACGGCTACTCCTGCCATTCCTGCCAATGCAGCAGCAAGAATTATCATATACATGAACATACCTAAACTGTCACCTGTTGGAACTGATGAATCCGGTGTTACAGTTGTACCTGGTGTCTCTGTTGTACCCGGTGTTTCTGTTGTACCTGGTGTCTCATCATTTCCTGGATTTTCAGGTGTTGACGGTATTATATCGCTTCCTGAATCCTTTACTGCGTATACAACAGCATATGGGCTGAATGACTCTGCCTCGAATGAGAAACCATTTTCATCCGCTGTAACTGCTACACTTTCAAGAACTCCGTTGTTATTCATATGGAATACATACAAATTGTAATCTGCTGCATTGATTCCTTTCTTGTATGACATAGTAATCTTAATCTTACCGCTTGAAAGCTTAACAACTTTTCCGTCTGTTGTTTTGAGTGAAATATCATAATAATCTGCATTCTTTGAATCGAATCCCTTGATATTCTTTTCAGCAATAGCCGCATCAATCTTTTCAGATGTTGAAGCTGCTATTTTTTCAACATTTAACTTAATTTCACTTACTGTAAGGTCTTTGCCTTCTTCATCTTTAACCTTTACGTCACCTACTGATGCAATATCCTTGAAATCAGCAGCATCTTCATTTCTATCAATGTCAACTTTGATGTCTGATTTATCTGAATCATCAGTCTGTTTCTTAACAAGCCCGTTGATTGCATCTGTTATTGCCTTTGCCATTGCATCTACCTTTGCCTGGTCTTCTGACGTAAGTGTTCTGTCTACCGCTTCGATTGCTTTTGTTACTGCTGAGAAATCCTCATAATCATCTTTGTTGAGAGCTTCCGCAGCTTTGATAGCTTCATCTACTGCTGTGTAGTCTGCAGCAACCGGTTCCGGCTTAACATCTCCTGATGTATAGTATGCAGGTGTCCAACCCTCAAAGTAATCTTCAAGTTTTACTGCTGATGCTTCTTCATCAGTCATCTTATTAACGCCTGCAGCTCTGCTTGAAGTGCTTACCTTTGTTCCGTCTGCAAGATGTGTATTATATTCATAATACTTAGCCTTTGCAGGTGTTACATTACTCATTGAAGTAAATCCTGCAGGAGCGATAGTATTAGCATCTTCAACTTCTGTATTTAAAAATACAACCTTTGAATCTGCTCTCCATGGTCTTGCAAAATATGTCTTTGTTATACCGTTGTTAATTCCCGGATAAGAAGTCTTTACAACTTTACAGTTGTTGAAAAGATAACCTAACTGTGAAAGTGCCTTTGACGCAACAATGATACTTCCTGAAGCCGCTTTGTCACCATATCCATACATGCTTAATGTACAGCCATCGAATACCGCACTACCGTCACCGCAGATATAATCTGTTGTACCTTCGATGACACAATTCTTAAAATATGTATGCTCTGTATTATTTCCTGTAAACATTGTATCCTGTGAGCTTAAGAACTGGCAGTCCTTGAATTCGCTCTGGTCTGCTTCAATGAAAATAACACAAGCTCTTTCCTTATTTTTATAAAGTTTGATATCGGCATCTGTTGCTTTAGAACGGTCAACCTTAGAGTTATCTCCACCTTTGCCTACGCCATCCTCAACTTCTTCTGTTGTCATATATCTGTTAAATGAACTTTCATATATAACACCTTCTGAACGGAAAGCTGTAGCTGTAGGAAGTACATTAACTGTTGCTCCCCAGTGGCCTGTTCCCATTCCAATTGCAACGCCTTTTTCATACTTATCAACAGCTCTTGCTTCACTGTAATAACCATTCATATCTGCACTGTAATAAGTATAACCCGAACCGTAATACCATGTTATTGTTGAGCCTGCTTCACTTGAAATAGTAACATAAGGAGTATCAACCATAACCTGCTCTCTGTATAAAGCATCTGTAAGAGTAATTGTTACTCTCTCTGTTGTTCTTGCCATTCTGCCTATATACTTAACTGCATCTGTTATAGTCTCAAACTGCTGGCCCTTACCCACTTTTACTTCAGATTGATATTTAACAGGTGATGTATCTGCTTCTGTTTCAAGATAAACATCATTCAAAACATCTGCACTGCCGACACTTACATGGTCATATGCGGTATACTTTTCAGATACAACTGATGTATCGTACTCGCCTGCTCTTAACTGTGCTTTGTATCCGTCACCTGTTACATCGAATGAATAAGAATAGCTACTGTCTGATTTGTTTGTAAATGTAATCTTTGTAACATCTGAAGCTTTGTCATCTGATGTTACGAACTTACCTGAAACATTAACCTTTGCTCTCTGTGTTGCAGCGATTTGTACATCTGTATAATCTCCTGCTGCCTTGTTTAACTTTTCTGTAACTTCATAATCGTCAACGCCGCCTAATACTACTGAATAGTTTGAGCTTGAATTAATACTTACATTTGAAAAACTGTAAGAACCATCTGTCTCTGCTTTTACATCAACAGCAATCGTTGAAAGCTTTGAATTATCAGGTACAAATTTAACTGAAACTGTTCCTTTTACAGCATCTGCCGGAATTCCCATAATACTTCCTGAAACTGTTGCAACTGCATCGGCAACTGCTTCAAAGTCTTTAACAGCCGTAGCATTTTCACCTGTAAGTTCGAGAATATTGCCGTTATCGGTATCATTAATCTTAAATCCTACAGCACTTATTGATACTTCGTACTTGGCACTGCCGTTTACTCTCTTTAATACAACGGAATACTTGCCGTTGCTGTCAACCTGTGCAGTAACCGTCTTTGCAGAACTGTCTGTAAGACTGTCAAACTTAATCTCTGTAATTCCATTTTCTGCTGCATTTGCCACTGTACCTGTAACTGTGACATTTATAATCGGATTATATTCTGTCAAAGCCATTGTTCTGATCTTAACATCTCCGCCTGATATAACAGGAAGATACTTCTGCCCTTCTTTTTCAACAATATAACCCGTAATATCATCCACTGTTACAGACTGTGTTGTTGTCTTCATCTGAACAGAATATCCGCTGTCAGCACTGCCGATATATACAGGTCTGTCAGTTGCAGCATTTGAACATAACTGCTCATATTTTACTTTTGTTGTGTCATCTTTTACCGGGAGATATAATACGCTTCCCTGTCTGAAACGAAGTTTGTCACTATCATATGTAACGCCACTGTTTCCCACATCCTGTGACACATACAAAATGCCGCCGGACTCTCCGGCGGTTCCATCAAGAATTTCACCTGCTGCAGGTGCTTTCTTACTTGAATTCGCTGAAAACGAATACGTTATTTTTCTCGTCTGAGTATCCGCGGCCTTTGCCGTAACGCCTAATCCTACAGGCATCCCCGATACAATCAAAGTAACCGCAGAAACTGCCGCAAATACCTTTCTAAATAATTTGTTAAATCGCATAAAACCCTCCAAACATTTTACTAAATTATATTTTTAACCACACACTTCCTTTCATTATCACGCTTACCATTAATAAAACACGCAGTGAACTAATAACTAAAAATACCCATAAGAAAAAGAAAAGCCTTTTGCGTATGTGTTTTATTAAAGTATGTATAAATAATATACTTATATCATAAATATGTCAATGAATTTTACCGATTATTATATTTTTTTGTTAATTTTTTACAAATACCTGTGTCGGATTTTTACTAATATCTTCCTCTTACATTCAAATGTTTGAAACTGTATGCAAAATATGCTATTTCTGCTATAGCTGTAATTGTCCACGAAAATACATAAACAAGGTACAATGAAGGTATAGAGTGAAAATATGCAAATATTGTATATACCCATGCAACCCTGAATACACACGAACCGCTTATAACAATAATTGTAGGTCCAACACTCTTTCCTATACCCCTCGATGCAGCAATTGATGCATCCATAAATGCAGATACCGCATACGAAAAAGCCATAATCTTTATTCTTGCCATCCCGGCGTCTATAACAGCCGGCTCACTAGTAAACAACGACAACAACTGGCGTCCAAACACAAAAAGTACAGTTCCAAGAATTCCTGCCGCACAAAATGAATATGCAATGCTTATAAAATAGCTGTGAAGCATTCTCTTTTTATTTCCGGCACCCATGTTCTGCCCCATAAAACTTGAACACGCTGTATAAAACGCTGACATTACATTATATATAAGTGCATCAAAATTGGCAGCTGCGGAATTGCCCGAAACCATAACAGAATCAAATGAATTCACACCTGTCTGGATAAAAAGGTTTGCAATCGCAAATATTGCGTTCTGGATTCCTGCCGGGATTCCAAGCATAAGAATCGCTTTCGCTGCATTCTTGTTTATTCTTACCTGCGAAAGACGAAGCTTGCACACATCATTTCTTCGCAAAAGATTAGTCATAATAAGTGTTGCTGAAATATACTGTGAAATAATACTTGCCATTGCTACACCCTGTTCTGCCAGACGAAATCCGATAACAAATATAAGATTAAGGCATACATTTACTATTCCTGCTATAAAAAGATAGAGTAACGGACGCTTTGTATCTCCTCCGGCACTCATAACAGCATTACCGAAGTTGTATACTGCCATGGCAGGCATACCAAGTGCATATATTCTGAAATAAAGCATCGCACCGTCTATAAGTTCTTCTTTTGTATTTAATAGATTCAACAATAAATGTGCACATGAAATACATATAATGCTTACAATAATTCCAACAATCAGGCACAGAATAAATGCTGTTTGAATTGTATCTTTCAAATCTTTGTGCTGTCTTGCACCAAGCTGCCTTGCCACTATTACATTGACACCACAACCCATTCCTATAAGAAATCCTGTAAAAAGCGTCACTAAAATTGTAGTCGAACCAACCGCCCCAAGTGCCTCATAGCTTGCAAATTTACCGACAACTGCCACATCGGACATATTAAAAAGAACCTCAAGAACCTGCGACATCATAAGCGGTATACTGAAAAGAACTATCTTTTTCCACAAAGAACCGCTTGTCATATCCATTCCACAGGACGTATTTTCTGTTTTTATTCCATTTATTCCATATTTTGCAGAAACAGGAAATTGGGATCAGCTTAAAACATTTATTCCTGCGTTATTAACAATGTATTGCATATGGTGTGTTTTGTTGAGGAAAAAGAAAAATATAAAAGCATGTCGGAGAATATAACTTGTAGAAAAATCAGAGATGATGATGGGAATGTGATAGGAATTAAAGTGGTGTCGCCTGCACGGGAATGAAATTCTTCGTTTGGCACAAGAACTACATAGAATTATATGCAGTGAAGAGCGATTTGCAAAGAGACATATTTGTCCGGATTTTATGTTATTGGAAAAGGAATGTGACAAGCAACGAGTTGTATCGAAGCGTGATGAAAAAAAGAGGAATAGAAAAAGATAGTTGGTTAATACCTGTAAATATAGTAAGATATAATTTAGATTGATATCAAGGAAAAGGAGGTCCACAGATGCGAAACATTTTAATTGTAGTAGATATGCAGAAAGACTTTGTAACAGGTGCACTTGCGTCAGCGGAAGCACAGGCGATTCTGCCAGAGGTAATGGCGAAAATAAGTGAGTATGATCGTGCTGGTAAGGAGATCATTTTCACGCGGGATACACATGGAGAAGATTATATGCAGACGAACGAG
>ERZ772902.2648-NODE-2648-length-9694-cov-3.116195_pt1 | contig 9694 bp, 10 predicted proteins | sample MGYA00511470_ERZ772902 | MGnify/ENA primary metagenome ERZ772902 (study PRJEB29015, sample SAMEA2737717) | human gut metagenome | biome: human gut; feature: human-associated habitat; material: faeces | place: China | collected 2012 ...
GTATGCGCGGGCGGCACGGATGCGGCCGAAACCGTGAAAGTCGAGTTTGACCCGGCACAGGTCAGCCTGCGGACGCTGACATTGCTGTTCCTGGAGGTCATCGACCCGTTCTCCGTGGACCAGCAGGGCGAAGACCGCGGCCGGCAGTACCGCACTGGCATGTTCTACACGGACGAGACGCAGCGCGCCGTGTATGTGGCGGCCTTGGAGCAGCTGGTCGACCGCCAGCCGCAGCGCCCGGCCGTACTGGTCGAACCGCTGCGCAACTTCTACCCGGCCGAGGCACACCATCAGGACTATCTGGTGAACAATCCCGGCGGCTACTGCCATGTGCCGATCGCCGCAATCGCGAACGTAAAACGCCGTCAGAAGTACGTGGAACGCATCTGGGATCTGACGCTTGAGCAGTTCGCGGTCACGCAGAACGCCGCTACCGAGCGCCCGTTCGTCAACGAGTATGACGAGGAGTTTGAGCCCGGCATTTACGTGGACATCGTCAGCGGCGAGCCGCTGTTCTCGTCGCGAGACAAGTTCGATTCCGGCTGCGGCTGGCCCGCGTTCTCTCGCCCGATTGCCGGTGACTTGCTGACCGAGCATGAGGACCACCGCATTCCGGGCCGCGACCGCATCGAAGTGCGCACGTCGGACACACAGATTCACTTGGGCCACGTGTTCACCGACGGCCCGGCCGACCGCGGCGGCCTGCGCTACTGCATGAATTCCGCCGCCCTGCGCTTCGTGCCGCGCTCGCGCATGGCCGAGGAAGGATACGGCGACTGGATTTCGGTTGTGGATGGGGATGAGCAGGCATGAGCATGGAGAATATTGCGGGCGCTCGCAAGCCCGCCAAGCGTGAGGATGAGCACACGGTCGCCGGCGAGCATCGCATGATGCGCCGCGCGGACCGCGAGGTGACCAATCCCGAGCAGATCGCCGCGATTGTCGCCGCTTGCGACATCGTCGAAGTGGCCTATGCGGATGCTGAGGGCCTGACCATCGTGCCGCTGAATTTCGGCTTTGATTACGACGAGGCGACTGGCAAGCTGACGCTCTGGTTCCACTCCGCGCCGCGCGGCCGCAAGCTCGACGCGATTCGCGCCGCCGCCGGTGGCCGACTGCCCGTGGCTTTCACCATGCAGACCGACTGCGAGGTGGTGGCGGGCCGCACCACGTGCAATTGGGGCGAGACGTTCAAGTCGATCGTCGGCAATGGCACGGCGTCACTGGTCGAGGATCTGGATGAATGCCGCCACGGCCTGCAGACGCTGATGGCGCAGCAGGCGCATATGCCGAATGTGGAATTCACTGATGCGCAGGTCCGCAGCGTCACGGTGTGGAAGATTGAGTCCGACTACTTCACCACCAAAGTCCGCACCAAGCCCGCGCCCGCACACATGCATCAGCGTTAGCCGGGGATAGCGCGCCACCTCCCCACTGGCGGGAGGCAGTGCGCAGCGCCGGTGGATGGCCCACGTCCGGACCCGATAGACTTGCCGCCATGGCAGCAGTGACAGTGGTAATTACCAGCTACAATCAGGGCCCGTTGATTCACGAGGCAGTCGAGTCGTCATTGGCCCCAGACGGTTCGTCCGGAACGGATCATCATCGTGAACGATGGGTCCGATGACCACGCATCCGTCGAGATGCTGAACGCCACTCTCGACGATTGCCGGCACGGGGCGATGGATGCGAATGGTGTGGCCATCGACCTCATCGGCCAGGCAAACGCCGGTCCTTCCGCCGCGCGCAACCGTGGCATCGCCGCCGCCGAAACGCCGTTCGTAGTGGTGTGGATGGCGATGACCGTTTGCGGCCGGCCTTCATTGAGCGCACGTTGTCGATGTTGTCCGCCGACAAAACGATGGTCGCCGCATCCGGCTGGCTGCAGACTTTCGGTGTCCTGGAATCAGTGGCCCAGCCGACTGGTGGCAATGCCGCCGCGTTCGTGTCGCATAATTGCTGCCCGGCCACGTGCATGATTCGCCGTGTCGCGTGGGAGTGCTGCGGCGGCTACGACGAGTCGATGCGCGGCGGCTTCGAGGACTGGGACTTCTTCCTGTCGTTGTTGGAGTGCGGATTGGCGGTGGAAAACGATATCTGCGGTGCTGGGGTTACTGGCGGTACTGAGCATGTCGGAGGTTTTGGGAGTGCCTGGGATACAGAGAATCCCGCAAAAGACGCGGCCCATATCGGCATCGCCCCCGAGCCGCTGATCGAGTACCGCACGGCCCCGGCCTCCTCAAACGTGACCAGCATGACCAAGCGCCTCGATCTCATGCGCTTCCTGATCGCCAAGCACCGCGATCTCTACGCCGCGCACATCGCCGACGCCATCCTCGGCGTTGAAGCCATCTCCATGAGCCGCTTAACCATGTGGGAATCGTTGATGTGCGGCGACACCACCGCCAGCCCCCCACCTACGGCGACGGCGGAATGGCCGCCGCCGTACGCTTGCGGAGTTGATGGTCAGCCGGGCCGGCTCAAATCGGTGTCCCCACTGTCGTCAACCTGCCAGTTTTTGGCCGGCAAACGCCGCTGAGAGCCTTTTGGCGGCGTCAAGTTGCTAGCACTTGGCGTAATGGCGTCGCTGCCGTGGTTGCTTGCGGTCCACGAGAGGTTCGGCTCGCAGACCCTTCAGGCAGTCAAGAACACGTGTTTCTGGTGGTATTCGATGAACTCGTGTGAGGGCGGATTTGAAGAAGGCAATGTAATATAGCGTCCTTCAAACTGATACATCCAATAATCATTGATATCGTTGTGCGGGACCCGAGCGGATATATGTACTCGATAATCGTCGTCAATGGTCATGTATCCGCGGTCAAATGCCTTGTCGTGGAATGCATTAAGCAACAAGCCGTTAGCCGCATTTGTTTTCTCGAACCCGGTTGAGACCTTCCAGGGCTTGATGTGGCTGGCGATTAGCAGCGGATCAATATTGATGCCAGTCAGGCAGCAAGTGTCGTGATAATTCGCGATCAAAGCATTGCGAAAGTAGCTTTGATTGACCCGCGATAATGCTGTTGTCTCATGTTCAGATCCGAGTGGAGCTGTAGTCTGCTGTTGCCCCGCGACGATGGGCGGTCTTGGAGCATCAATGAGAAGGCTGGTTGTCTCTTCCACCAACGATTTCTGCGGAGTGGGAGACGAGTGCATTGTTCGACGATTGCGCGCATCCTGAGTCGGTAGAGGAACTTTCTCAATGAAACTGACATAGACGTTCAAAGCCAGAATGAGCAGCTTATCGCTCTGCTCCTGATATTCTTTCCAGATTTGTATTTCGAGTTTCCCGCTATGGGCCAAACCTGATACCCCTCGTGCGTGTTCGTTGGGGTCGTGAGCCCGAAGATTCATGAGTTTCATATAGACCGAGCTAGCGGTACGATTCAGTCCAACAGCAAGTTGCGCGATATGAGGGTTATTCTTGTCGTTCCGCTGTCGCTGATTCAACATCATGTACAAGCCGAACGTGGCAAGAGTCTCGTCGTAAGACCATTTCGGTCCACGTGTTCTATTGCCGCTCTGCATATTCATGATGTCCAGGATACCTCCTCGGAAAGTTGGCGGACTGATGATATAGCAACTTAGGGGGTGCTCAATTTTCGGCATGCTGTGATGCAAACGGAAGGCTTGTCTTGATTAATGGGGTACTCACTCATCTGTCAACGGTGTAAGGCGGCGGTCATAAACTACCTTGCGAAGAAGTGTGTCGTTATGTGTTGATTCGGTGTGGAAGTTGATTTTTTTAAGTAATTTTAGAGGATCTTTTGTGATCATTTGTGAGTATATTAGTAGAAAAAGAGGATTTTGTGACTATACGCATAGCCGAGCTTTTTGCTGGCGTCGGGGGTTTCCGCCTTGGTCTGGATGGCTACCATGATGCTGCGCACCCCGAGTTTGATATGAAGCCAGCTGGCGATTTCAAGACCGTGTGGGCAAATCAGTGGGAACCCAATGGGCAAGAGTCGAAGCAGTTTGCTTGGCGGTGCTACGAAAAAAGATTCGGCGAGGGAAGTTGCGTTAATGAAGATATCGCCGTTGTGCTACAAGAAGTCAAGGACGGTAAGCGGTCGATTCCTGAGTTCGACATGCTGGTTGGCGGTTTTCCGTGTCAGGATTATTCAGTGGCGAAGCCTCTTGCCCTTGCCTCAGGTATTGAAGGTAAAAAAGGTGTGCTTTGGTGGAGCATCAACGAGCTTCTTGAAATGCGGCACCCGAAATATGTGCTGCTGGAGAATGTTGACCGTTTGTTGAAGTCGCCAAGCTCTCAGCGTGGGCGTGACTTTGCCATCATCCTATCTTGTCTGTATCGGCTCGGTTACTCTGTTGAGTGGCATGTGATTAATGCCGCTGAATATGGAATGCCGCAGCGTAGGCGCCGCGTATACATTTATGCAGAGTTGGATGCCCCGAAATGGGATATGGAAGACCGCCTTTTCCATAGTGGGGTAGAGGCCCGCGCATTCCCGATTGTGGCTGATGGCCGTTTCGGAGTAGAGCGTTTTTGTATTGAGAAAGACCCCTATGAGATGACTCATACATTTGGCAAAGGCGTGAAAGTATCCCAATTCAAGGATGCAGGTGTTATGCAGGATGGTGAGGTATTCACCTGTCGAGCGACGCCTGTGTATAGCGGCAAGCATTCGGTTCTGGGCGATAAGCTCGTCTCGATTGGCGAAGTGCCATCAGAGTTTTTCATCGAAGACAATTTGAGTTCATGGGAATACCTTAAGGGTGGTAAAAAGGAGCAACGAACCGCTCGCAACGGATATGAATACACGTATTCCGAAGGACCGGTGGCGTTCCCTGATGCTTTGGATAAGCCGAGTCGAACCATTTTGACTGGAGAAGGCGGTCGTGGTGCCAGCCGGACGAAGCATGTCGTTGAACAAAATGGCAGATTGCGGCGGCTCGTGCCAGATGAACTCGATCAGTTGCAGATGTTTCCTCGTGGCTGGACTGACACCGGTATGACGGATGGACATCGGGCCTTCTGCATGGGGAATGCCTTGGTGACAGGCATCCCCCATCGTATTGGTGTAGTAATTGCTGCAGATGCCGATGTTTCACGTTCTGAGTGAGATGATTCATAGGTTACTGGCAATGATTCTGGCTATATAGCGGCGATCGAGCCAGAAGCATTGCTTGGTAATAACTTCCCCATTCGGCAGGATGGACCGGTCCTTCGCGCTTCCGTTATCCTTTCCTTTGCTCGCATGAGGGCGGAGGTGGAACACTGAATTGAAAGATGATCCTGGAATGAGATTTTTACCGCGAATCCCGTAGTTCAACGGGGTATGCGCAACCAGCAAGGTATGCATTGTCTCCCAGACGGGTTTCACGTATTGTTCAATGTCGTCTTCAGGCATATTCCAAAGGAATGCACCTTTGAAAATGTCCTTCGCTTTGTCATGGCCGGATTGATACGGTATCGGCGATTTTGAAACCATGATAAGGAACTTGCTGGTTTCGAAGAAGTCGCGTACGAATGACTGTTCCCATGTGGTTTGGGGATTGGCCCATTCCTCCCATTGGTCATCCGTGATGGCCTTAAATGACATATGCTCGCGAGGCAAGCCATCAGGATATATGGTTACTGACTTAAATTGGCTGATATTAGCTTTCGAGAATTGTTCAATCTTACTAATTGATGATTTTGAGGCGCCCAACATCGCAAAAGCGAGGCTCGAATTATAGTTCTTAGCTGTTGGCGCTGCTGACACTTGGAGCTCGGAGGCGATGTCTCTGCTTGATTTGCCGGTGTAGGGAATGAATTTGGCTGCCACGTATTCATCAAGGTTCTGTTCTTGCGGTATCGGCAAGCGAACGGTTTCGCTCTTTCGATTCAATAATTTCCGCGCAATTGCAGTCATGTATGAAGTTTTCAGGCTGAATGCACGCTGTTTGGCAAATATAGTTGCGGTGTTCGCGCCCGCCGGTGCTGGTGCCTCTCGAAGTTGTTTGGAATTGGCTCCTTTTGTACATGCGGCTAAATAATTGGTATCGGATTCGCTGAGCGAATCAGCATGGCCGGAAGCGACTTTATCTCGAATGACATGCCAATCATTTTTGATGGTAGCAAGATCATCTGCTTCATACTTCATGAGATATGAAGCAAGCACTTTGCAGTCGATGCGCAATTCCTTTTTCTTATCGGTGCGATCATCGTAGTAGTAAACGAGGATGATATTCTTCGCTTTATCCCACATTTTTGAAGATTCGAAGTCGGTCTCGTCAGCGAGCGTTAGATAATTGATGATATCGATGACTAAGCGCTCTTTAGCTGAGGTTTGTTTGCCTTTTTTAATGTGCTTAAGTGGAGTGACTTTTAACTCATAACTGGTATCGCCAATATGAATATCGGGTGCGGCATCGGAGTTGATGGCATATTTTAAGACTGACTCTTCGATGATTTGGCCGAGAGAACCCTTGTTCCCTCCCGTTAGAGCTCTTCCCGTTTGATCGAGTTCGCGGAATGATTTCCCCTTTGCCGTCAGCAGTGTGTTCATCACTTCTTCAAGGCTCGAGTATTCTCGTGCATCGTTGAACTCCGGTTCTGAACTGCTCATAGTATCCCCCTGTTGTTGGTGCGTCATTGCTTGTTGCCCCTAATCATACAGTCATGCATATGCGGCTGACGGTAGAATAGCGGTATCTACGCAGACAAGCCAAAGGAGCCTCGCCATGATTCTCGTCACCACCACCCCGTCCGTCGACGGATACACCATCACCAACTACCAGGGCATCGTCTTCGGCGAAGTGGTATCCGGTGTGAACATGTTCAAGGATCTTGGCGCGGGCCTGCGTAACATGTTCGGCGGCCGCAGCCAGGGCTATGAGGAAGAGCTGATGCGTGCCCGCAACGAGGCCATCGCCGAGATGCAGCAGCGTGCGGAGGCGATGGGCGCGCACGCCGTGGTCGGCGTGGACATCGACTACGAGGTGCTCGGCGCCGACAACGGTATGCTGATGGTCACCGCGTCCGGCACCGCCGTGCAGATCGCGCGTACGGCCTAAGCCCATCGGGCACAGCCTGGGCCCGGACTTGTCCATCGAGCCGGCTTTGTCGGTTATCGTGACGCATTACACTGACGCTCATGACCATACGAATCGAAGCATACGACCGCTGCCCCGCCGCCGCCCGCGCCATACGCGAGCAGGTGTTCATCCGCGAACGCGACTGGCGGCCGGAGTTCGATGAATGGGATGCCGCGTCCGTACATCTGCTGGTGTTCGATTCGGATAATGATGCGCCCAATCGCCCCGGCTCGTCCGCGCAATTGGCCTCACGCAGCCAGCCCATTCAGCCCAGCCAGAATCACCCCGTAGCGACCTGTCGGTTCTACGCGGACCCCGATCATCCCGACCAGCCCGGGCGATACATCATCGCGCGCCTGGCGGTACTGCCCGAGGCACAAGGCCGGCATATCGGCTCGCGGCTGCTGGCCGACGCCGAACGCCGCATCGCGCAAGCCGGCGGAACCATGGCCGCCGTGCACTCGGAAAACGACCACTACAAGTTCTATGAGCAGTGCGGCTACCGGCTCACCGATGAAGTCTATGAAGGCGGCCGTCACGGCTGGCTGATCAAGGACTTGATTCTTGGCTCCGAGAATTAAGGGCCGCTGTCTGTCCCGCGCCGTGTTCAAATCGCTGCAATACAGCGAGTTCGAAGCATCCTGTATGAATTGCTGGACGACTACAGCGCGCAGACAATCAGATAAATCGCCACGACGTGGCAGGCGTACCCGATGACCGTGCCCAAGTGAAACACCTCGTGGAACTCGAACCAGCCGGGGACGGGGTTCGGCTTGCGCAGCGCAAAACACACGGCGCCGGCGATATACGCGGCGCCTCCGCATGCGATGAGTATGGTCGCAGCCGGACCCACTGCGGGAGCCGTCCATAGCTGCGGAATAAGCGTCACCGGCGCCAATCCCAGCACAACATACACAGTGGTGAACACCCAGTTCGGGGTGCGCAGCCAGACGATATGCAGTATCGTGCCGATCGCCGCGGTCACCCAAATCACCGTGAGATATGGCCGGCGAATCGCCGGGCTGAGCGCGAACAGCACGGGTGTGTTAGTGCCGGCGATGATGAGGAAGATGTTCGAATAATCGATGCCGCACAGTACGCGAGTCACCTTCGCGCTGCGCCACGGCACGACGTGCAGCAGCGCGCTGTTGCCGAACAGCAGCATGGCCGAGGCACCGTACACTGCGCAGGCCGCTTTGACCGAGCCGGCCGGCGCGATGCAGATGAGTACGATGGACGCCGCGATGCACAGCGGCAGGGTGGCGAGGTGAAGCCATCCGCGCAGTCGCGGCTTGCGATTGCCGAATGCATCCACGGGGACGATCTGGCGCTTGATCGCCTTCAGTGCGGCCTTGGCTTGGCGGTAGCGCGATTGCGCGGCCCTGTATCGGGCCGATGCACGGTCCAGTGCGGTGGGGTTGGCGCTTGCGCTGGATTTTTGACTCGCGGTTGCGGAAGGCGCAACTGTTGCGGCGGAAGCCATGGTTCGTCCAGATGGCGTGCTGATGGAAATGCTCATACTGATCACCTCGCTATGGCCGGCGATGCTCTCCCGACCACTAACCTACGCTACCGTAACCTAGTATAGGCCCGCGCAATAATCAAGGTTGATTTCGTAATGCTTACAGTTCTTCCGTGGTGTGGTATTCGGTGGTGCGGTTGCGGAATACATCGCCGAGTCTGTGAACTCGTATTATGCGTGTCTGCTGGGTCCGACTTGTGTCGGTTCCTGATTTCGGATTGCTGCGAATGATGCTCCCGACACCGCCCCGCCAGTTGCCGGATTCGTACGGCTCGGCCGTTCGGCCGAGCTGGTCGTCGGTGACTCCAGATACTTCGTTGGTTTCGTCTCGGTTCATGATGTTATGTAATGCTAGTTTATGGCGGATGGAAAGTTGAGGAAAGTTAAATCTGCTTCATGGGCTTCTCTCTGATCTGTATTTGTCCCGGTTCATATGTCAATCGTTTGACCTGTCGACCGGGGCAGAATCCGCTGTCCCGGTCGGCGATTTCGGCTTGTTTTCGTGAACCGGGACACTCCGGTTTCCTCAACTCATATCGTCTGGCAGACGGAATCGGCGGAATAAGGCCGATTCTGGAATTGGCACGTTGTCCCGGTTTTCGCATAAATCGATTGACATTTATACCGGGGCAACAAAAATTGTCCCGGTTTGCAAAGATCGCCCGAAATCGCGAACCGGGACAGCGGATTCTGTCCCGGTTCGCGCGTCAAACGGTTGATATGTGGACCGGGACAAGCCAGTGGCACGGCGACACAGCAGATGCGCTCAATTGCACCGTAAGCCGTACGGTTTCGTCACTTTTTCATTCGCACAACGAGCAAAACCACATGACCTTTGTGCGCCACCGCCACATCAACCGACCGTCGCCTTTATTGTGGCGGTTTCCAGTATGGCAACAGGACAGAAGAGCCTCCTCCGGTGAGAGCCGGAGGAGGCTTGGGTGGAAGCGGACCTTTACTTCACAGAGTCCTGCAATTCAGGACTGGCCTACGGCCAGACCCAACATGACCTCGCGAGTACGCGACCTATCCGGCCGCCCGGGCCGGGAAACAGCCCACGGGGCTGTTTCCTTAATCGGCTCGTCTCGCTCGACGCGGTGAAGTAAAGCAGCGCCTGCGCTGTTTTACTTCACCGCT
>ERZ772902.2656-NODE-2656-length-9665-cov-5.656191_pt1 | contig 9665 bp, 6 predicted proteins | sample MGYA00511470_ERZ772902 | MGnify/ENA primary metagenome ERZ772902 (study PRJEB29015, sample SAMEA2737717) | human gut metagenome | biome: human gut; feature: human-associated habitat; material: faeces | place: China | collected 2012 ...
GCCCCAACAACGACTCCCTGTTTCCGCCACTGGCGGCGGTCGTCGTTGTTGCCCCCTCTGGGGGAGCTGTCACGCCTGCGGCGTGACTGAGAGGGCTACATACCCCGCCTTCTCGATGCACCTGCGTCCCTCGTCGGTGTCCAGCCAGTCGTAGACCTTCCGCTGGGGGCTGTCGGGGGCGGCGTCCGCGTGGACGACTGCGTAGAACTCGTTGCAGAGCGGGTAGCTCTCATCGGCGATGGTGTCATTGCCGGGGGTCACGCCGTCCACGGCCAGCAGACGGAGGCCGGGCTTCGAGTACATCTGGTCGATATAGTAGTAGACCGAAAAGCCGATGGCGTTGGCGGAGTTGTTGTACTCGGCGATGCTGTCCACGAGTCCGCCCATGTCGGCGGGGGCAAGCTCGGTGGGCGCGGCCATCAGCTGGCCGTCGCCCTTGTCGATGAGCAGCTTTTTGAAGAGGGTCTGACTGCCCGAGTCCACACCCCGCTGGAACGCCACGATGGGGGAGTCCGCGCCGCCCACGTCTTTCCAGTTGGTGATGCGGCCCGCATAAATATCCCGCAGCTGCTGCTGGGTCAGGCTCTGGACGGGATTCTCTTCGTTGACGATGAAGACCAGCGCGTCCCGGCCGATGGCTTTCTGCTCAAGCTTTGCGTCGGCCTCGGCCAGCTCTTCCTTGACGTACTCGGGGGCCTCGTAGACGATGAGCAGCTGTGCGCCGTAGTCCTCGCTGTCGCTGCGGGACCAGAGGCCGAAGTTCTCCCAGGCATAGGCCGTGGTACTGACGGTGATGCCGGTCTGGGCCTCGAGAAGGTCCATGCCGGTGACATCGGCCTTCATCTGGGCCATCAGGGGGATGCAGGCCGTGGAGCCGTCGAGGCGGGGAAACTCGTCCTCGGTCAGGAAGGGGACGGGCGTGTCCGCATCGGGGACAGACGCTGCCGGAGAGTCGGCGGGGGAGTCCGCCGTGCCGGTATTGCAGGCGGTGAGCATCGCCGCCCCGAAGCTGAGGCCCATCACGCGCAGGAAGCTGCGGCGGGAGATCATCTCTTTCATATCAAAAACCTCCGTGTCAGTACAGGTAGCCCCCGCCAGCGTCGTCGCTGGGGGAGGAGAAGATGCTTTCGCGGTAGAGCCACTGGCCGGTGGAGTCCATCAGGCCGTAGTCGAAGCCCTGCCGCGCGATAAAGCAGTCGTCGGGCAGGTCGTCCGGGATGTAGCAGCTGCCGAGGCGGCGGAGAAGCAGATTGCCCTCCATGTCCAGCACGTCGGAAAGGTTCGACGAGTCGCTGTTGTCCCGGTGGGCCGTGAGCAGAGGGCCGTTGGCGGTGTTGGTGAGGTAGGAAGCGTAGGTGTACTGCTGGGCCTCACCGGCGGACGACCAAAGCAGACCCTCTCCGCCATAGGTCTGGATGGCGAGGATGTCGTAGTTTTCGTCGTTGTACTGCAGCAGGGCGTAGCCGCCGGGCAGGGCCGTCACGCTGATGTACTGTGCTTCTTCAACGGGCGCTGCCTCCACGTCGGTCAGCAGCGCACCGGTGGTGCCGTCGTAGACTTTGAGGATGTTGTCCGTCGTCAGCACAGCGACGTTGCCGGAGCGGTAGTCGGTGTCGTACCGCTGGACGCCGATGCTCTCACCGCTGGCGAGGTCGATGAGGGTGTAGAAGGCGTCCGGGTCATCGCTGCCGGAGAGGACGACGCAGCCGGGCGTATAAGTGTTCACGGCCCGGTCGAAGCGGCCCAGCTCCACGGCCTCGCCGCTGTTCAAATCGTAGAGGACGGAGCGGCTGTCCTGACGGCTCTGAAGGCAGGCGACGCCCACGCCGCAGGCCGAGACGGCGCTGTCGTCTTCGCCGGTGAGCAGTTCGCCGGTGGTGACGTTGTAGAGGGCTTCGCGGGCGATGCCCCAGTCTGAGCCGCGGAACCAGCTCAAATCGAGCCAGTCGGCAAAGCCGCCGCGGTACGATGCGAGGGTGCTGGCCGTGCAGCCGTCTTCCCGCATCAGCACATTGCCCTCCCGGTCGGTGACGAGGACATACTGGTGGAGCGGCTGGTCGGGGTCGTCGTAGGCGTAAGTAAGGCCCTCGGGCAGGTCGTAGCAGTTGAAGACGAGGCGCTGGCCGCCCTCATCCACAACGAGACAGTCAAGGGCCGTCTCAGGCACGGGCAGCTCAGCCCCGGTGGCGAGGTCGTACACCCGGATGCCGCCGGTGGTGCCGTTCTCGAAAGCCCAGACGTCAGCGTCGTCCCGCAGGATGAGCAGCCCGCCCGAGAGGGTGGCGCTCACGGCGTAGGGAAAGGTCATGACGGCATTGCCGTCGGCGTCGTAAAGGGTGGAAGTGCGCTCCTCCGTGCCGGGGGTGGAGTGGGCCACGAGGTAGTGGCCCGTCTCGCCGGTGAGGGTGTCCTTCAGCAGCTGGATGCTGTCGGAGCTGCTGGCTTTGTAGAGCACCCTGCCGCCCCGGAGGATGGTGCCGCCGCCGTTCCCGGCGTAAGAGTAGACGTAGTGGAGCGAGTCATCGCTGAGCCATGCGTCGCTGTAATACTGCGGTGCCTGCGACGCCGCCGTCCCCTCGGGCCGGGGCGACGCCGCAGGCAGCAGCGAACAGCTCGTCAGCAGCCCGCCCGCCAGCACGAGGCAGGCGGCGCGGCGGCTGAGTCGAAGCAGAGTGGTCTTCATAGAAACACCTCACAGTCTCCCAGAATTTGACTTTCCCATCTATAGTATATACGAAAGACCCGGACATTTCATTGCAGAAATGTGGACGGGCCTGGTTACAGTTTTATGACAAGCTTATTCTTCGTCTCCCTGTTCCTTCAATTCCTTCAGGAAGGGCAGCAGGAAAGGCACTGAGATGCAGAAGGTGAGGCCATCGGCGATGGGCTGGCACAGCTCGATGCCGCTCAGGCCCCAGATGCGGGGCAGGGTGAGGATGAGCGGGATGAAGCAGACGCCCTGACGGCAGCAGGCGAGGAAGGTAGCCCGGCCCGACTTGCCGATGGACTGGAACATCATATTCGTCACGATGATGACGGGCTGTAAGAACATGGCGACGCACTGATACCGCAGGGCGGGCAGAGCCACGGCGGTGACCTCGGGGTCATCGCGGAAGAGGCGGATGAGGGGCTCGGCGTTGAACCAGCAGAGGGAGTTGAGCACCGCCATAAAGACGAAAGCCGTCGAGATGGTGAAGATGGCAGCTTTCCGCACCCGGGCAAAGCGGCGGGCACCGTAGTTGAAGGCCGCTACAGGCTGCAGGCCCTGTCCGACGCCGATAGCCACCGACAGCACGAACTGGAAGATGCGGGACACGATGCTCATGCCGGCCACGGCAGCGTCGCCGTAGTTGCGGGCGGCGACGTTCAGCAGCATGCTGCCGATGCTGTTCAGGCCCTGACGGCCGAAGCTGGGCGCACCGTTGAAGAAGATCTGCCCGAAGTCCCGGGCGCTGCGGGTGACCTGGGTGATGCGGAATCGGCTGACGGTCTTGCCGCGCAGGAACATGGAAAGCAGGATGCAGAAGCTGATGCTCTGGCTCAGGGCGGTGGCCGTGCCTGCGCCGCCGGTCCCCATGCCGAGGCCGAAGATGAAGACGGGGTCCAGCACGATGTTGAGCACACCGCCGGTGACGAGGCCGATCATGGCGAAGCTGGCCTTGCCCTCGTAGCGGAGGATGTTGTTCATCACGAGGCTCGACATCATGAGCGGGGCCGCGATGAGGATGGGCCGCGCGTAGGCGCAGGCGTGGGGCAGGATGGTGTCGGTGCTGCCCAGCAGCATCATGAAGTCGGGCAGGGTAGCGAGACCGAGAACGGCCAGCACTGCGCCGAAGGTCAGCGCCGTGAAGAAGCTGGTGGAGGCGAACTTTGTGGCCGCATGGGTGTCCTGACTGCCGAGGCTGCGGCTGATGATGCCGCCCGCGCCGTGGCCCAGCATGAAGCCGAGGGCCTGAATGATGGCCATCAGGCTCGACACGACGCCCACCGCGCCCGACGCGCTGGTGGACAGCTGGCCCACAAAGAAGGTGTCGGCCAGATTGTAGATGCTGGTGATGAGCATACTCAGGATGGTGGGGGCCGCGAGGCCGAGAATGAGCTTCGGCACGGGGGTCAGGGTCATTTTCTCGAACTGGAGCCTGCTGCGCTCCAGCTCGGCGGCGTCGGATGCGGTGCGGGGGGAAGACGGCATGAAGAGATACCTCACTTTCGGAAATCAAAGAAAATACCGCTCTTTGCGCAAAGAACGGGTAAAATGCAGATATATAATAAGTATAGCGCAGATCGGGGGAAATGTCGAGACAGCAGTGCGGGCAGGCGCGGTGGAAGCTTTCTCCTCAGATACGGTGACCGGGTTGCGGCTCCCAGCGTCTGCTGCGCTGTCGCTTGCATCCTGCTGGCCGCGGCCCCAACAGCTCCTCCCTGTTTCCGCCGCTGGCGGCGGTCGTCGCCGTTGCCTCAAAAAGTTAGGGTATTGAGTGCAAAAGCTGGAGAAAATGGAATGCCTTTTGGCAAATTTGCCAAAGAAAGGTCGAATTGCTTGTAGAAAATCACGTCAAGTGGTATAATTTACGGAAAGAAACAAAAGCGCGAAGACAAAAAACAGCGCAGAGAAGAGTTCCGGGGAGATCCTGCCCCGGGATACGGAGGGAAATCTTATGAAATCTGTGGCACAGACTATCATTGAAGCAGACCGCTTCTACACCATCGCCGCCAAGACCGGCAGCGTCATTCAGGCTGTGGAGAGCGTCAAGGACGGCGGCAACATCCATCTGGGCAAGTACGAGCGCAAGCCCGAGCAGGAGTGGGCTTTCGTCCGCGAGGGCGACGGCGTTTACCGTATCCGCAACCGCGCTTCCGGCAAGCTCATCGACCTGATGATGACCGGCACCGCAAACGGCACCTGGCTCCACCTGTGGGAGGACGTGGGCGGCACTTCCCAGATGTGGAAGATGGAGCCCACCCCGGCAGGCACCGTCCGCCTGCGCTCCATGTGGGCTGCCGGCAAGTGCATCGACACTGTGGGCATGGGTACTGCAGACGGCGCTGTGCTCCAGATCTGGCAGGAGACTGCTGGCGAGGACCAGCTGTGGACCATCTCCGAGGTGAAGGACCGCGCAAAGCACGCCCCCAAGGAAGAGGAAAAGCCCGCTGAGGTCAAGGCCGAGGCCGCTGCTCCCGCCGAGGAAAAGCCGGTTGAGGAAAAGGCTGCACCTGCCGCGAAGAAGACCACCAGAAAGCCTGCGGCAAAGAAAACCGCCGCCAAGACTGCTGCGAAGTCCGCTGGGGCAAAGGCCGAAGCCGCACCCGCCAAGGCCGAGGAAAAGCCCGCCGAGGCCGCTCCTGCTGCAAAGCCTGCCCGCAAGACCGCCACTCGTAAGAAGACCACGAAGGCCAGCAAGTAAGCACGGCTACATAGCATCATAGCAAAAAGAGCACCCGCTCTCCACAGTGATGTGGAAAGCGGGTGCTCTTGGGTTTAGGGTCAGGTTTGCCTTCGTACAACCTCTCAGTGCCCCATCTTGCCCTTCTTGAACTTCAGCGCCGCTGCGATGAAGCCCTTGAACAGGGGATGTGCGCGGTTGGGACGGCTCTTGAACTCGGGGTGGAACTGTGCGCCGAGGTGGAAGTCACGGCCCGGCAGCTCCACGGTCTCCACAAGGCGGCCGTCGGGGCTGGTGCCGGAGATGACCAGACCGGCGTCCTGCATCTCCTGACGGTAGTCGTTGTTGAACTCGTAGCGGTGGCGGTGGCGCTCCCAGATCTCGCTCTGGCCGTAGCACTCGGCCATCTTGGTGCCGGGCAGGACGGTGCAGGGGTACTTGCCCAGGCGCATGGTGCCGCCCTTGGGGATGTTGCCCTGCTGGTCGGCCATCAGGTCGATGACGTTGTGATGACCCTCGGGGGTGAACTCGCTGGAGTTGGCGTCAGCGTAGCCAAGAACATGGCGGGCGAACTCCATGACCATGATCTGCATACCGAGGCAGATGCCGAAGTAGGGAACATTATTCTCGCGGGCGTACTGTGCAGCCTGTATCATGCCTTCGATGCCGCGGTCGCCGAAGCCGCCGGGGACGATGATGCCGTCCACGTCCGCAAAGGCTTCCCTGCAGGCTGCCTGGTCGGGCAGGTCCTCGCTCTCGACCCACTTGATCTCCACCTGACTGTCGTTCTCGAAGCCGGCGTGGTAGAGGCTTTCCATGACGGACAGATAGGCGTCATGCAGCTTGACGTACTTGCCCACGAGGGCGATGGTGCAGGTCTTGCTGCGGGTGGCGATCCGGGCCAGCATCTCTTTCCACTCGGTGAGGTCGGCGGGGGGAACATCCAGATGCAGCTGCTTGACCACCACGTCGTCGAGGCCGCCGGTGTGGAGCATCAGCGGACACTGGTAGAGGCTGGGCATGGTCAGGTTCTCGATGACGCACTCCGGCTTGACGTTGCAGAAGGTGCTGATCTTCCGGCGGATGTCGCTGCCCACGCTGCCGTCGGCGCGCAGGATGATGATGTCGGGGCTGACGCCCATGCCCTGCAGCTCCTTGACGGAGTGCTGTGCGGGCTTGGACTTGTACTCATCGGAGCCAGAGATGTAAGGCACCAGCACCACATGGATGAAGCAGCAGTTCTCCTTGCCCTGCTCGAGACCCACCTGACGGATGGCCTCGAGGAAGGGCTGGCTCTCGATGTCGCCGGTGGTGCCGCCGATCTCGGTAATGACCACATCGGCCTCGGTGGAAGAGGCCAGATTGTAGATATAGCTCTTGATCTCGTTGGTGATGTGGGGGATGATCTGAACGGTCTGGCCGAGGTAAGCGCCCTGACGCTCCTTGTTCAGCACGTTCCAGTAGACCTTGCCGGTGGTGAGGTTCGAATACTTGTTCAGGTTCTCGTCGATGAAGCGTTCGTAATGGCCGAGATCCAGGTCAGTCTCGGTGCCGTCGTCGGTGACGAAGACCTCGCCGTGCTGCAGGGGGCTCATGGTACCCGGGTCCACGTTCACGTAGGGGTCCAGCTTCTGGCTGGCCACCTTGAGGCCGCGGCACTTCAGCAGTCGGCCCAGAGAGGCGGCGGTAATGCCTTTGCCCAGACCGGAGACGACGCCGCCGGTCACGAAAATAAACTTTGCCATAATGGTTCTCCTCTAATTTACAGATATTCTTTTCCGTGAATATCACGATAAGCAAATATTTTCCCTCAGTGGGGGCGCAATACGAATTATTGCGCGGGGTCGTAGGAGTCCAGTATCTCCTGCGCGACCTCGGCGCGGTCGCGCCGGGTGTCCATCGCTTTTTTCTCGATGTAGCGGTGCGCCTCGGCCTCGGTCATATGGCCCAGCTCGATGAGGCAGCACTTGGCGCGGCTCACCAGCCGCACCTGCGCCAGCTTTTCCTGCATCCGCTGATTCTCCTGCCGCAAAAGCAGGAGGCGGTGGTTGCTGGCGGCGGCCATGTGGATGGCCTGCAAAAAGAAGGTGTTGGAGAAGGGCTTTGTGACCAGCAGAACACCTTCTTCGCTCAGCGGGGTCAGAAGCTGCTCGGCGGCTGCGGCCTTGGCCAGAAATATCACACCGGCATCCGTTTTCTCCACGGCGTCGGCGCACAGCTCGTGGCCGAACTCATCCGGCAGCGGCGAGTTGACCACGATGAGCTCAAAGTCGGATTCCAGCATCCTCCGCCGCGCCTCCGCCGCACTTGGTACGATGATAGGCCGCGCATAGCCCAGCTCCGTCAGGCGTGCGGAGATATATTCGTTGGAGCTTGCGCCCGCGCTTACGATCAGGGCACGTCCCATTCGGCTCACTCCTTTCCTATGTCATTCTGCATCAGATGGCATTGAAGTAGTGGACGCGCTCATATTCGGCGGGGTCGGAGGCGTTCTTGAGCGCCTCGCAGCGGCGCAGAGCCTCGGCATAGTAGCGGCGGCTCAGCTCGTCGGGCAGGAATTTGTGAAGGAACTCGCTGTTCCTGGCCACCTCGACGGCCTCTTCCAGCGAGGCAGGCAGGGTCTCGAGGCCGAGACCGGCGGCTTCGCTCGGGATGAAGAGGTTGCGGTTGACAGGGGCAGACAGCTCCATCCGGTTCTCGATGCCGTCGAGGCCTGCTGCCAGCACGAGGCCGATGGCGAGGTAGGGGTTGCAGGCGGGGTCGGGGCTGCGCAGCTCCATGCGGCAGTTGTCGCCCTTCACCTGCGGGATGCGGACCAGCTGGCTGCGGTTCTGGCGGCTCCAGCTCACGTAGCGGGGAGCCTCGTCGCAGCCGAAGCGGAGGTAGCTGTTGGGCAGGGGATTCGTGAAGGCCGTCAGCTCCCGGCTGTGGCGGAGGATGCCCGCCATGAAGCTGCCGGGGATGCTGTCGGGGGCGATGTCGCCCTCAAAGAGGTTCTTGCCGTCCATGGTCAGCGAGAGGTTGATGTGGAGGCCGCTGCCGGCCTGGTCGGGCAGCGGCTTCGGCAGGAAGCTGGAGTGGAAGCCGTTGCTGGCCGCCACGGCCCGGACGATCTGCTTGAACAGGAAGATGTTGTCGGCGGTCTTGAGGGGGCCGGCGTAGTGGAAGTCAATTTCATTCTGGCCGTGGCCGTTCTCGTGGTGGCTGTGCTGGGGGGCGAGGCCCATCTGCTCCATGGTCAGGCAGATGTCCCGGCGGATGTTCTCGCCGGCGTCCAGCGGCGCTACGTCGAAATAGCCGCCGGCGTCGATGGGGATGCGGGTGGGACGGCCCCGGTCGTCGTTCTCGAAGAGATAGAACTCGCACTCGGTGCCGACGTTGCAGCGCAGGCCCAGCTGCTTGAACCGGCGGTTGATGTCCCGCAGGAAGCCGCGGCAGTTGCCGCCGAAGGGGGTGTTGTCCGGCTTTTCCACGTCGCAGAAGAACTGCATCACCCGGCCCTCAGCCGTGCGCCAGGGCAGGATGGTCATGGTGGACAGGTCGGGCCGGAGGAGCAGGTCGCTCTCCTCCACGTGCATGAAGCCCGCGATGGCGCTGCCGTCGAAGCAGACGCCATCTTCCAGCGCCTTGGGAAGGTCGCTTGCCAGCACGGCGATGTTCTTCTGGAAGCCGAAGATGTCACAGAACGCGAAGCGGACAAATTTTACGTTGTTGTCCTCGACGAAATCGAGGATGTCCTGCTGTGTCGTATAACTCATAGGTGTGTGTCCTCTGAAAAGTATGTCTTCTTAAAAAACGCCCAAAGGCCTGCCTCTGTACAGAGGCAGGTCTTCAGGCTGGTGTAAGAAATAGGAAAAGGAGAATGGCTCAGATAAGCGCCTCAGCCTGTGGTGCTTTATTCTACGCTGGTATGTGAAGATTAGACGTAGTAGAGCATCTTGCTGTAGCTGGGCAGAGGCCAGTAGTCCTCGCCGCAGATGGTCTCGGCGTCGTCAGCGGCGGCGCGGAGAGCGTCCATCTTGGGCAGAACGTCGTCGTGGAAAGCGACGGCCTTTACGCTCTCGTCGGAGAGGGCCTTTGCGGCATCGACGGCAGCCTGCAGCTCGTCCACAGCGTCGCTCATGGCGTCGGCGTCAGCGGACAGGCGGGTGAGGGCCTTCGTCTCACTGCGGACGCTCAGGCTCTCGCTGACGGCCAGCTTGGAGGCGGCGGTGTTGGCGACCTCACTCATGTAGGCGTTGACGGCGGGCAGCAGCTGCTTGCGGGCCATCTCCAGCATGG
>ERZ772902.2664-NODE-2664-length-9625-cov-4.108986_pt1 | contig 9625 bp, 6 predicted proteins | sample MGYA00511470_ERZ772902 | MGnify/ENA primary metagenome ERZ772902 (study PRJEB29015, sample SAMEA2737717) | human gut metagenome | biome: human gut; feature: human-associated habitat; material: faeces | place: China | collected 2012 ...
CTCAGTTGGTAGAGCACCTGACTCTTAATCAGGGTGTCCAGGGTTCGAACCCCTGATCGCGCATTGAAGGTCCTAATTTGATAGAAGTCTATCGGGTTGGGGCTTTTTTTCTACTTAATTTTACGACTGAATATCATATCACGGATTGTATCATATTATGCAAACAATCACATTTTTGACAAACAATCACATTACACTAACCATATTGGCACAGGGCATTTACATATAGGAGGTATTTATGAGAAAACATTTTGTGATCAGTACACTGTTAAGTGTATCTATGGTCCTTTCGTCACTATCCTGCATACCGGGACGCACTGCTTTGGCTGCAGAGCAGACACAGGGGGGATTTGCTGAGGCTGTTTCACAGACGGCTGCACCGCAGGCGCTTCCTGCCGATCAGAACGATCCCGGCTACGAGCGTCTTACCGGTCAGTATGAACCTGCCGCCGAGGAGAATATTTCCGGCGCAGACTCTGCTGTTTCCACATTCTCAGCGGATGCGCAGGGATCCGGAGGATTTCTTTCCGTGAATCCCGCCACCTCCGGTCTGAAGGGCTACAGCTCTTCCGTGAGTGCATACACCGGCAAGACCTACACACATGCATCCAATTTTGACGGCATGAGTATCTACAACGGTATCGATGTTTCCTATCATCAGGGCACGATCAACTGGAGCAATGTGAAAGCTGCCGGCATTGATTTCGCAATTCTGCGTCTGGGCTACCGCGGTTACTCCAACGGCTCTCTCGTCACCGATTCCAAATTTACTACATATATTAAGGATGCAGCCGCAGCAGGCATTCCTCTCGGCGTATATTTCTGGACCGAGGCGATCAATGTCGATGAGGCAGTCGCCGAGGCACAGTATGTCGTATCGACACTCGCTCCTTATAAATCATCGATCACCATGCCTGTCGTGATCGACTGGGAGTTAAACAGCAACAGCCGTCACGGCGGTCTTCCGAGAACTACCAATACCGCAATCTGTTCCGCTTTCTGCGATTATGTCAAGCAGAGCGGCTACACACCGATGATCTACGCAAATGTCAGCGACCTGAATAACAATCTGGACGGCGAGGCACTGGGACAGAAATACGAGATCTGGGTTGCCCGTTACAACAACATTGTGAACAATGCCACCGCTCAGTTCTACGGCAATTACAGTATGTGGCAGTACGCCAGCTCCGGTTCTGTGGACGGGATCTCCGGCAATGTCGATATGAATTTCTGGTATACGACCGGAAGCCCTTCCTCACCGGTCTTTTCCCATGGTGCAACACCGGGAGCAATTGCCACAGCCACACCGGCTCCGACTGCGGATGATGTGGACAGCCTCGACAAAGTCACAGACTTTTCGGCAAAACCTGCCGCCAAGAAGCTTACTCTCAGCTGGAATGATGTAGAGGACGCCGATGGATATCAGATTTACCGCAAGAACACCTACAACGGCTCCTTCAAAAAGGTAAAGCAGATCAATGACCCCGACGTAACGACCTGGACCAACAGCGGTCTTTCCAAAAATCACGAATATTATTATAAGATCCGGGCATTTCATAAGAACTCGGACGGCACGGTCTACTCCGGTTATACGACACTGACGGCTGCCACGAAGTCTTCCAGCCAGTCCGGCATTGTAAAGAAAAGCTTAACCCTATACAAAAAACCGCTCAAAACCGCTGCAAAGCTGATGACACTTAAAAAAGGAATGCCTGTCGAATATGTCGGCGTAACCTACCGCAGTGATGGCAGCAAGTTCCATCATTTCCGTTATCACACATCGACAAAAGTGTATAACGGCTATGCAAAGGCAAAGTCCGGTCTGACCTATTACACGCAGGGCTGTACCACAGCAAAACTCAATCTGCGCAAGACAGCCGGCACAACCGGCAAACTGATCACCAGCATTCCGAAGAACACGTTTGTACCATTGCTTGGCACGAAAAAGGTCAAGGGAACAACCTGGTATAAGATATGCTTCTCCATCAGGAAAAATACGGTGACAACCGGATATGTTTCCGGTAATTATATTCGCAAATAAAACTTCCATTCAAAAACAGACAAGCTTCTCTGAGAGGAAAAGCTTGTCTGTTTTATTTATGGTATATAAAAATGCTCATAATGTAGTGTTAAGTCAACGAGAATTGCGAAGCAATTCCTAGAGGACAAAACGCCGGTTCTGCCCTTTTTATGACATCATGCTACGGATTATTTATTCTCTCTGTAATCGTACTCATAGATCGTCACGGAAAGCGGCGGAAGCGTCATCCGAATCGAATAATTCCTGCCATCACACGGCTCCTCCTTCGCTGTAAGCACCTTCGGATTGACAATACCGGTTCCGCCGAATCTTTCCTCATCGGAAGATAAGATCTCCTTGTAGGTTCCCGGACACGGAACGCCGAACAGCATATCCTCTCTTGTCACCGGCGTGAAGTTACACAGGAACAAAAGCTGCTTCTTAGCAGTGGATCCACGACGCACAAATGTAACCACGCTCATGTCTGCATTCTCGCAGCTCATCCACTCGAAGCCGATCGGATCAAAGTCGTTCGCATAAAGTGCATCGTACTCCTGATACAGCTTATTCAACGCCTTCACATAGTCCTGCATCTGGTGATTGCGTTCCTCACCCAGCAGATTCCAGTCAAGACTTCTCGCCTCACTCCACTCACGGAACTGCGCAAACTCCTGTCCCATGAACAAAAGCTTCTTGCCCGGATGACCATACATAAAACCGTATGCCGTACGCAGATTGGCAAACTTTGCATCCAGCTCTCCCGGCATCTTATTGATCATCGATCCCTTGCCATGCACAACCTCATCATGCGAAAGCACCTGAATGAAATTCTCACTGTATGCGTACTGCAGGCTGAAGGTCAGTCTGCCGTGGTTTGGTCCACGGAACAGCGGATCCATATGCATATACTCAAGGAAATCGTTCATCCAGCCCATGTTCCACTTAAACAGGAAGCCAAGACCACCCATCTGTGCCGGAGAGGTTACTCCCGCCCATGCGGTAGACTCCTCTGCAATGATCATCGTACCTGGTTCTTCCTTCTCAACAACCTGATTCATATGCTGCAGCAAATGGATCGCATCAAAGTTCTCATTGCCGCCCTTCTCATTTGGCAGCCACTCGCCGTCATTCTTGCCATAATCCAGATACAGCATGGACGCCACCGCATCCACACGAAGTCCGTCCACATGGAACTTCTTCAGCCAGAATAGTCCATTGGCAAGCAGGAAGTTCTCTACTTCCTTCTTCTTGTAGTTAAAGATCAGTGTGCCCCAGTGAGGATGCTCACCACGACGCTTATCCGGATGCTCATAAAGTGCCTGACCGTCAAACTGTGCCAGACCGTGTGCATCTTTTGGAAAATGTGCCGGCACCCAGTCAAGGATAACACTGATGCCCTGACTGTGCATATAATCAACAAAATACATGAAATCCTCCGGCGAACCATAACGGCGCGTCGGTGCATAATATCCGGTCACCTGATAGCCCCAGGAGCCGTCAAACGGATGCTCCGCAATACCCATCAGCTCAACGTGGGTATATCCCATCTCCTTCACATAAGCAGCAAGCTCTACTGCAAGCTCTCTGTAATTATAAAATCCGTCCTCGGTACCATCGTCTTTCTTACGCCAGGAACCCGGATGCACCTCGTAGATCGCGATCGGCTCCTTACGGCGGCTGTCTCTCGTCTCCTTGCGGCGGCTGGTCATCCACTTGCGGTCTGTCCATCGGAAGCCCCGCAGATCCGCAACAACAGATGCATTATCCGGACGCATCTCTGCACAGTTTGCATACGGATCCGCCTTCATAAGTATCTCATCATTCCGGGTAAGGATCTGATATTTGTATACCGCCCATGGCTCCACCCCCGGGATAAACAGCTCATAAACACCGGATACCTCCAACGTACGCATCGGATGCAGTCTGCCATCCCACATATTAAAGTTACCGACCACACTGACGGCTCTCGCATGAGGCGCCCAGACCGCAAAATATGTACCCTTAACACCATTGATCTCCATCGGGTGAGCACCCAGCTTATCATAGATCTGGTAGTGCTTGCCCTCTGCAAACAAATAAAGATCCAGACTGGAAAGCTGTGGCGCAAAGCAATAAGGATCCGCGGTCACTACCACGTCATCCTCACCGTACTTGATATTCAGAAGATATGGTGCCTTAAGCTTCTTGCGGCTCTCGACATATTTCCCAAAAAATCCGCTGCCCGGCTCCACCTCTTCCAGCTCGGTCGGATGGTTTCCGCGCATATCTGTCACGGTAACTGCTTTCGCCTCCGGACGATACACGGTAAATACCTGTCCCTTGGCAAAATCGTGAAGTCCCAGTATATTGTGAGGGGCATTATGTCTGCCCTCCAGTAATTCGTCATACTCCACCCAATTGATCCACTGATCTAACTTCTCCTGCATAGTCTCCTCCAATCATCCTATATAATTATAATGTATTGAAAACCCCATTTCTTTCGCAGTGCGAATATATCGCATAATAACGAAAACCTCCTACACAATCGCATAGAAGGTTCCTGTAAAAGCATGTGTTATTATTATAATTGATTGACTGAATTTCGTCAATGAATAAGACAGAGTTCCCAGCATGAACTCTGTCCCATTCTGTGCAAATCTATTTCATTTTATAAGGAAGAAAACAACTAGTTATTGTATTTAAATTCGGTTCCATCTGCATTGTATGCACCGTCACAGATCTCGATCTTGACATAGGATGCACCGGTATAAGTATTGGTGGTGATCCACAGCCATGGATAATTTCCCTTGAGATTTTCTGCATCCAGCTTCACATACTTGCCAACCCAGATCTGATTGTTATTCTGATCATAATCAACATCAAACTTTGCAGCACCGTCCTCTGTCTCTATATATCCTACCTGAAGATCAGCGCCCTTACTTGCATCGTTGTCCGCAGGATAGATCCGGACACAAGGCTCCTTAATCTTGCTCCAGTCTACATTCAGATGAATGTTCCAGTACTCTTTGTTAATGATCGCCTGCAGCTTATCGGTCGGATTGCCATCCGCATCGGTAATGCTTGTGGTGTAACCGATTCCATGGTAAACAGGATCGAAGATATCTCCTCTCTCCGCTGCGACGATCTTTGCCTCCGGATCACCGGTGTGGCGCATGAACTCGCCTTCCCATGTGTAAAGAACCTTAGGATTCTCATTTTCAACAGTTGGCACTACGGAAATTCCTGTATTTACTAATTTAGCACTCTTCGGAAGCTCAGGCACCTTATTGCCTGTCATTTCTGCGAAAAGCTCTCCGACATCGCCGTATGCGAAGTAGCCTCTCTTACGCTCGTAATAATGACCCTCGTCCCACATTACCGGGCAATAACCGCTTGCCAGGCACTGCTTAAATAACTCTCTCGTAAAATCAATCACATTGTCTTTATAACCCTTAACGCAGCCACACTCACCAATGATCACGCCGTAGCCCTGATCCGTGAACTTCTTCAGACGAGCCAGCGAACCGGTCATGTACTCGTAGTCCTCTTTGGTGCCCCATGTGTCACGATAACCCCAAGTGGTTGTAGAAGTTGCAGAGATACAGTAGTCTGTCGGATCATAGTAGTGAACCGATACGCTTAGTTTATTGTTTCCATTCTCTTCTGTATCCTTTGGCATCCGGTAGCGATCATCCATCGTACCGTCTGTCTCATAGTAATCACTCTTATAACCGCCGATCACGCAGGACTCATTTCCTGTACCAGGGATCAGCAAATGACGATATGCGTTGTTGCCGCCTGTGCTTCTTACAATATCAACGAATGTCTGGTTGATCTGATTAACAAGCTGATAGATTGCATTACCATCCTTAGGAAGCTTGCCGGTCTGGTTTGACTGACCTTTCTCCGGATGCTGATAATCATCGTTCAGACGACCGCTGAGCTCCTCGTTTGCTCCCTCGAAGATCAGATGATCGGAATATTCTTTATAGCGGTTTGCGATCTGTGTCCAGAAAGCTTTGTATTTCTTCCATGCCTGATCACGGATCGGTGTATCCTTGGCGTCGATCTCCTCAGCACCAAACATTCCCCACCATCCGCCATCCCAATGGATGTTGATGATAACATACATCTCATCATTTAATGCATAGTTGATGATCTGCTCTACACGTTTAAACAGATCCTCGTTGATAGTATAATTACCATCGGTTGACATGAAGTTGGACCATGCTACCGGCACACGAACTGTGTTGACACCATATGCTTTAAGTCCATCGAAGGTCTTCTGTGTTGCCATCGGGTTACCGGCACTTGTCTCACACTCCTTGAGTGTTGTCCAGTTGCCCATGCAGTTAGACTGCTCCATCTGGTTACCCAGATTCCATCCAAGGGACATTACAGGCATCAGATCCTGAGAAGAAAGCTCTTTTCTCATAAGACCGTTATCCTTTGTAGTAATTCCGTTTGCTGACTGATGCTCTTCGCCAACATTGGACATTTTCAAAAGCTCTGCCTTATCCTTCGGCAGCTCCGGTGTTGGTGCTACGGTTGGTGCAGGTGCTACAGTAGCTGTCGCTGCAGGTGCTTTTGTTGCGATTGCGCCATTACTTGCTGTTGCTGCAGGTGTTGGTACATTCTTTTTCTTTGCCTGTACTGTCACCTTAGCGGTCAGCTTCTTAGTAATCTTTTTCTTCTTATTCTTATAAGTTACCTTGCAGGTAATCTTAGCAGTTCCCTTTTTCACTGCCTTCACCTTGCCGTTTTTCACAGTTGCTACTTTCTTGTTACTGGTTGACCATTTTAATTTCGCCTTTGCCGGCTTATTCTTAACGGTCAGCTTCTTGCTCTGTCCCACGGTCAGCTTCAAAGAAGTCTTGTTCAACGTGATCTTCTTTTTTGCCTTTGTCTTTGCAGCGGATGCCAGATTGGTAACACCATTCATCGTGAATACCATGGCAGTTGCCAGAAGCAGAGCGGTAAGCTTGTTAAAACATCTCCGTTTCATATCATTTCCTCCTTTTCCATGTGTAACTGTGTATTCTTTCTTTCATAAAAATATGTTACAATGAAATAAGGCATAATAATATCATTTTAGTAACGATATTTATAACTTTTGTATTATTTTGTGGAGGATATTTACAAATGATCGATATAGAAATCATGCAGGATGCATCCGAGATCATCCATTACGACTCCCCTGAAATCTCTTTCGCCGTTCAGGAACGATCGCTGTCAAACTACACAGATATGCGAGCTCTCTGCCACTGGCATGATGACCTTGAACTCCTGTATATCTTCGATGGTGAGATGAATTATGAGGTCAACGGGCAGAAATACCTCCTGCAAAAAGGCGATACGATTTTTATAAATTCCCGTAAGCTTCATTATGGATATGACAACAACCGGAGGGAATGTAAATTCATGGTTGTGCTGATCCATCCGGAGCTTTTAAAAGCAAGCAATTACATGTACCGCAGATATGTTCATCCTATCTTAAATTACGCCACGGACATCGTCATTGTCGACCATGCCGGACCGGATGCAGGAAAGTTCTCTGCACTTTTCCACAAGATCCTTGAATGCCACCGTCTTGCGAAGAGCAGTCATGAATTCCAACTGCTCGGATACTTCTATGAGCTTTGGAGTCTGATCTACCAGAACTGCAACATGGAGGAAAATGTCATCTCCAGCCGGGAAGATCCCGACATTCAGGTTCAAAAGCAGATGGTATCATATATCTACCAGCACTATCAGGATCATATCACGCTCGAAGATATCGCTGCAGCCGGCGTGGTCAGCCGCAGTAAATGCTGCCGTATCTTCCAGAAATACCTTTCCCAGTCACCAATCTCCTTCCTGAACAACTACCGTATGGAGATCAGCTGCAACCTGCTTTGCGATACCGCCTTCAGCATCACCCAGATCGCCACCTCCTGCGGTTTCAACCACTTAAGCTACTACTCCAAAATGTTTCTGCAGCGGTATGGCTGCACACCAAACGGATATCGAAAAACACATCAGAAGAGATAGGATATAACCGCGCACTGCCTTCAGGCAGGCGCTTCTTCTTTTTGTAGTTCTGCGTAGATCTTATCTACGTCGTAATCCGGAGCGTACAGTTCTGCAGCACTGTAAATGCGTTGAATCATATCCTCAGTTTCTCCCAACATCTCTGCTGTGTCTGCAACATTAATATTCCTGCACAACTGTTTAATCGAAATTTCGATGATTTTACGTAATTCTCCCTCGCGAATACCTGATTTGTAGTGATCTGTCCATGCTTTACACATATTGAATCCCTCCTTTTCTTCATGATTCATTTGAATGCCTGTAAATCCCTCAATAACTTTGGCTGCGTCGTATTCTATGTTATGTAACGTTGTTTGACGAGTAATAACCTGCTCTATCGCCTGTTCACTATCCTGATGCTTCATAACCTCCAGCACCAATCCGACAGAAGTACGGAACTTCTCAAAGTCCGTGATCTCGGCTGGCGAGATGAGGTTTAACTTATAGTCGGCAACATACTTTAATAATGCACTGTTCGAGTGGAACATCTCATGCAAGCTGCGCGGAGCATCCCACGGTTCTGAACCCCAGTAAACGGTGATCGTCACAACCGGCGTCAGATAATCGTCTGCCGTGAATCCGGATAGAAACTCCGCAGGCTCCTTGAGATCCGATTTGTCGCGGTGGTTTTTGCTGATCGTGTTCACCTGCCTGCCATAATTCAGCGCATCATAGATCATCCCTCGAACCGGCATGGCATAGTGAATCTGTGTCTGGTTCTCTACACCGATGATCAGATAAGTACAGTCTCCGGTGCTGCGGATCACAGCATGTTTCAGAATATCACGGATACGCGAGATCTGTTGCCCCTTCTGATTCAGTCCGGAAAGCTTTAGAAACTCCTTCGTATCCAGCTCCTTCAGATTCTCTGCCCGTATCACTTCCTGCCCGTCAAACAGACAATAGTTACAAATATCTGCGAATCGTGTATTATCCGACAGATATTCCATTGATAAAGTATCCTTTTCACCCATAGGCGTCCTCCTTTCGGTATGGCAGGAAGAACTTCCTTTGGTGAAAAATTACTCCCGGAAATCCCCCTGCTTTTGTCGTAATGACAATGGTAAAAGCATTGAAAATTCCAAGATGTTTTGAAAAACAGATGATAGAAAATCTGATGCTATCGGATAGCAGGCTGTAGATAAATATACTGCTATTCGGTCTGATCCGAGCATCAAAATATGCTTTGTACGGATTGTAGCATTGTGGCACCAACATGTCGAGAGGGGAAATGACTTTTCTCCGTATTGCCGAAAATCATATTTATTTTTGGACAAGTTGCCGGAATTGATAAAATTTCGATAAACCGATGCCGTTTTGTACACGGCACGCTTCGTCAAAATCACCAAAACAATTTATGCATAATTCACATTGCATTTCTCTTATATCACTTAAGCCAGCATAAATAGGGCGTTCCTGTCATTGTGCAAATACAACATTTGTTAGAAAATGTATCCTTTCCGGCTGGGCGGTCGATCGTACCTGAACAGAAGCCAACGGAGCGTGGCACCGGAAAGGAGCGGCTAACACGCTGGCAACAGCACATCATCTACAACA
>ERZ772902.2678-NODE-2678-length-9562-cov-2.479226_pt1 | contig 9562 bp, 9 predicted proteins | sample MGYA00511470_ERZ772902 | MGnify/ENA primary metagenome ERZ772902 (study PRJEB29015, sample SAMEA2737717) | human gut metagenome | biome: human gut; feature: human-associated habitat; material: faeces | place: China | collected 2012 ...
ATGGGATTTGGTCAAGTTGGGTCGTCCGAACAAGGCAAATTTTCCATCGATAGTTCCACGATAGGCACGGATGCCGGTTTCTTTGTCCTTCAACCTGTAAACGACCTTCCCATTACGGCCCCAGGTATTCTTACCTACCGGGGTAATTTCGGGGGGCACTGTGTCTACAGCAACCGTATAAGTTCCCAATTCACGGATTCGGGTCTTCATAAATCCATCCTCGTAAGTACCTCCGGCACTGTACATACTTCCTTTGGGAGTGACACGTGCCACATAATACTTGGTGCTGTCGGCAACCGGCTGACGTCGGAGACCGATACGCAACTCACATCCCCCGTGCAACGGCACTTTCTCGTCATTCAGCTGATAAGTATAGGCTATCGCCCCACTATCGGAATGCACTTCGTAGTTGAGAGGCACATTATCGTATAACATTCCCCGGGGAACGGTAAGGGTCAATCCGGGTTCTTGCAGAAAGTTCGTCTTATCCCAGGCAAAGAAATATTTCTCCCGATGCCCAAGCGGCTGAATCGGCTGTCTCTTTCCACGCACCGTAAAACGGTAGCGGGAAGTATTGCCGAAAGCATCCTTCAATTCGTATTCAAACTTATAATCCCGCTCTTCATCAATGGTGACCAGTCCCCGGTTGTCGTTCGAAGCCCGAAGCATGCGGAGCGTATTGCCCGGATCAATAAACGACTTCATATATTGTCCGCAGGTCCAAGAGTTTATCATCCGGTTTTCATCCGGTGAAAAACGGTCGACCACACTGCGGAACACTTCCGTACCGTCCACTCTAAGCACAACGGTATGCACTCCGTAACGGTTGTGCACACCATCCATATAATCGTAGGCCTTAATGCCCGACCCGATCACTCCCCATGCCTCGATGGGACGCACTGTGTTTATCGGGAAGCTCTGCCGTTCCGGGCTCCCTCCCACTACCCCACTTCCCGGCTGTGGAAACAGCATGATTCCTTCTGCCCGGGGAGCGGTGTTATCTTTTATTTTCGACTTGAAAAAGGGCATCGGATCAATCGATTCACCGGTAGCGGTCTCCATCACATCCAGATGCAGATGCGGGCCGAATGAATAACCGGTATTACCACTCCAGGCTATTTGCTGCCCGGCCTTCACCGGATATTCACCCGGCTCGGGAACAATCTCGACTTCCCAATCTTCTTTTTCATATTGCAATTTCTCCACTCTCCGGGCAATATCGGGCATGAAACCGCTCAAGTGCCGGTTGATTGTCGTATAACCGTTGTTATACACCACATCGAGTACATGTCCCGACCCATTGGTGACGCGAATACGGGAAATATATCCGTCGGCGAGCGCACGTACCGGTTTGCCAATGACACCCTGAGTCTTGAAATCGAGCCCTCCATGAAAATGGTTAGCCCGGATTTCTCCGAAGTTGCCGCTCAGAGTCAGTGTAAAGTCAAATGGAGGAACAAAAGTAGCCTGCTTCACATCTTGTGAATGTCCCTGAATGCTGCAGGCAAGCATCAAGGCAACTATATACTGTTTCATGTAGTTTGCTTAAAAATGGAATCTTTGCAAAAATACATCATTCCTGCCATATTAGAAAACAGAAGGGTGGATTTTATTCCTATCCGCCACCCTACTATCATTCTGCTGTAAAACATCCCTACATGGATAACAACGTAAGCAGAATTTTCCTACATTGTGCCATGTTTAACCCTTAATAGAGTAACGTTATGATTATCGGAGTACCTAAGGAGATTAAGAACAACGAGAACCGTGTGGGCATGACGCCCTCGGGAGTCGCCGAGTTAGTGAAACGCGGACATACTGTATACATACAGCACACCGCAGGAGAGAACAGTGGTTTTCAGGACGAGGCATATACAGCCGTAGGAGCACAAATACTGCCCACTATGGAAGAGACATACGCTATGGCCCAGATGATAGTAAAAGTAAAAGAACCTATCGCACCGGAGTACAGACTGATCCGCAAAGAACAGTTGTTGTTCACTTATTTCCATTTCGCTTCCGATAGAGAGTTGACTCTTTCCATGATAGAGAACGGCTCGGTCTGCCTGGCTTACGAAACAGTGGAAAAAGCCGACCATTCTCTCCCGCTGCTGATACCTATGAGTGAAGTAGCAGGACGCATGGCCATACAGGAAGGTGCCCGTTTTCTGGAAAAGCCACAAGGTGGAAAAGGCATTTTGCCGGGTGGTGTACCGGGGGTAAAGCCGGCAAAAGTGTTAATCCTGGGTGGAGGGATCGTAGGTAGTAATGCGGCCCAGATGGCAGCCGGATTGGGAGCCGATGTCACAATTGCAGACATCAACCTGAGCCGTCTTCGCTACCTGAGCGAGACGTTACCGAAAAATGTAAAAACACTATATGCCTCGGAAGTGAGGCTGAAAAAAGAGTTGCCGGACGTGGATCTTGTAGTAGGTTCGGTACTGATTCCGGGAGACAAGGCTCCGCACCTGATCACCCGTGATATGCTGAAAATGATGCAACCGGGTACGGTATTGGTAGATGTAGCCATCGACCAGGGAGGATGTTTCGAGACTTCGCATCCCACAACTCATAGTGAACCGACGTATGTAGTCGATGGAATCGTACATTATGCTGTAGCCAATATTCCGGGGGCAGTGCCTTACACCTCTACATTGGCATTGACCAACGCCACTCTGCCCTATGTCATAGCATTGGCAAACAAAGGATGGAGAAAGGCATGCAAGGAAGATCCGGCGCTGGCTTTAGGTCTGAATGTGGTAGAAGGGAAAGTGGTATATCGAGCGATAGCCGATGTATTCGGCCTGAAATACGAGCAATTGAACTTAGAATAAAAGAGTTTCACCACGGAGTAACAGAGGGTTAAGCGTCATTATTCTACCCTGTGATTACCCCGTGGTGAAATCCGCAGTGCTTCTCCCGGCACTGTTTATAACCCGGCAGAACGTATCTTGTCCGAAGCCCTCCGGTATCCTTCTAAAAGTTCTTTCATCACTTCGTCCACACTTTGTCTACGGTGGAACAGGGCAGCAACCTGTCCTATCTCGAGTTCTCCTTCCTCCAGGTCTCCTTCAAAGATTCCTTTCTTGGCACGACCTCTACCCAACAGTTCACGAAGTTCCTCGGCAGAAGCCCCCCGTCCTTCAGCGGCCTCTACCCTATCACGAAACGAATTGGTCACAAGCCGGGTCGGTGCGAGTTTTTTGAGCAATAATTTGGTATCGCCTTCGTTCAGCCGCAAGCAATACTCTTTAAAAATGTCGCTTGCCGAACTTTCATCCGTCAAAGCAAAACGGGTGCCCATCTGAACTCCTTCGGCTCCCAACGCCATCAGGGCAAAAATCGCCTCTCCCGTACCAATGCCTCCGGCTGCAATCAAAGGTAAAGTGGTGGCTTCACGCACTGCCGGAATCAGGCAAAGAGTTGTAGTCTCTTCCCGCCCGTTATGTCCGCCGGCTTCAAATCCTTCAGCCACTATGGCATCGACTCCCGCCTCTTCACATTTCATGGCAAATTTGGAGGAAGAAACGACATGTGCCACTGTGATGCCGCGCTCTTTCAACCATCCGGTCCACGTTTTCGGATTTCCGGCGGAGGTAAATACGATTTTGACGCCTTCCTCCACCACGATGTTCATGATTTCCTCTATCTGTGGGTACATCAACGGAATATTTACCCCGAAAGGTTTGTCGGTAGCCGCCCGGCATTTACGAATATGTTCACGCAAAACGTCGGGATACATCGAACCGGAGCCTATCAGTCCCAGACCACCGGCATTACTGACAGCCGAAGCAAGCTTCCAGCCGCTACACCACACCATACCTCCCTGAATAATGGGATACTGAATACCGAAAAGAGAAGAAATTCTGTTCATAGTTATATCGTTTTTTGAAAAAGGAACAAGGATGCCTTTGTTTATCTTTTAACAAATTCAGTGCACAATCGGTTCAGGAAGCAGCACTGTTGTTGAATCGCCATAAGCCTTCAGCACCTCCAACGTGCGCGATCTCCGGTTGCGTCCCTTCTTGTCCCAGAAGTCCTTTGTAAAAATGGTCATTAAATCAAGTCCGCCAATCGTACCTCCATTCACGGTCACACCGCTTTTTCCAAGTTTCATGGCAGAGGTATGTACCATACTCTGCGTAGGCACCATCATTCCATTGGCACGTTCGCCAAACAGATTATGCCTCAATCCACTGGAACGTATCTCTTCGTATGAACTGCGTATACCTTTATCATATACATTCTTAGCCCAGTTGGAAGGAACCGTCTGATACAACTCGACAAACGGATCTCCCCTCCATGTATCGGCATCTACCCGAATCTTCTTTTGATAAATAGGATCCCAATTATATTTGGTATTGGCCGTATAGGGACGGAGGGTCAGCACCACCTTCTTCTTTTCAAGTACCTGCGGAAGCGTTTCATCCAATCTCAGACCGGGCCGTTCCTTCGACATTTTAGGAACAGTCGGCGAACTGTTGAAATCAATCTGTTTCACAGCATCCATATTCAGCTTAATATCCTCTTTGCCATTCAGGATGCGCTGCAGATTCACCGAATCTTTCGCGGTCCATTGGGCATGAAGGGTCACTGCCATCCCTAAAGACAGCATCAGAAAGACAATACGTTTCATCTGATTTAATTTTTTACCACCAACGGTATCCGCTTCCGCAAAGGGGCTCGTCAAAGCATGCGTCGATGGTCCATGCCGTACGAGGATACTGTCTGTTTTCCCACCAGCGACGGTATCGGGCAGCAGCATCGAGCAACTCTTCATCAGTCAGGAAATAGATACCTTCATAGTTCTCGGCATTGGCTCTCACCATTTTGCAGCCAAACGAAGCATAATGACCTAACCGGATGGTTTCCACAACCCACAACATACATTCACCCAAGCGGACCTTGCCACTATAATAAGCAGACACCGGCGGAAGCGGAAAAGAAGTGATCAAAGTCAGATCTTCGGCATAATTGAGCAATGTCGGAATATCCTTCTCCGTAAATTTAGGTACTTCTACAAAGCCCTTCGGACTCTTGGTATTATAATTTCCCGCTTTGAGTTGCCTTACGAAAAGGTCTACATCGGGGTTGTTGTAATCTAATGTCTCTTCGCTGCAACTTACGCAAGTAAGCAATGACAGAACAAGTGTGAGCAGCATTAAAAATGTTTTTTTCATAACATCCGTACTAAATGGTTAATAGGTCATACGCAGACCGCAAATCAGGTTAAAATTCGTAGGCCTCGCCGAACGTACTGTTTCCAGTTTGGAGTCTGTCTTGAAATGGTGCGTTACTCCCGGTTCGGCAAATAAAGCCAGTTTATCATTAATCTTATAATTCATTCCTACGCCCGCAGTCAGAGCCAGCTGCACAGGTTCATTCTTAAAACTGTTATCCGGCGCTCCCGCTATGCACTTATCTGCAACTCCGCCTACCGAAGCATATAGATCAAATTTGGGAGTTTCCGCCAGCGTCACATTCAGTTTTACGGGAATTCCCAGATAATGCAGATTCTGTTCGGCACGCAGGTTTGAATACAATAAACCGGTTTCGACAGCTAAATGTTTATTTATTTTTTTCTCTACCGTCAGTCCGGCAGTTACGGGCATCTTGTACTTACCGTTAGCGGCAGGCAAAGCGGTACCCACAGCAGCTTTCACAGCCCATGTCCTCGATTTGTCCGCCACAACTGTGTGATCGTCCGGCCGGGGTCCATCAGCAGAACTTACCAAAGCCCCACCTTCTCCACCAGCTTGCCAATAACTTTTGTCCGGATGATTATTTTGTCTCCTGCGTGTAGTCGTAGAAGAGAAACTGAATGACATGGAGACCGTAACCGATACCGAATCATCTTCCTCTCCCGATGATTGTGCCAAAACACCGGAACGCTTGGGAGCCGGTTTACCCAAAACCGGTTCGGAGCGCATAGGGGTAAAATCCTGTTTCACCACGTCTCCATCCAGATGTGTTGTATTTCCGCTGACAACCGCCACTTGGGTAAAAGCTTCTTCTATCTCCGCTTTCGGAGAGAAGAACCAGAAAGCAGCCGACGAAGCAGCCAATACCAGCAGTACGGAAGCTGCTGCCGCTACACGAAAGAAAACTACTTTCCGGTGATGGCTGCGCACCATCATCTCAGAATTCAGTTCTTCCCAGAAACCGTCCCGCACGGTCATTTCGGCATTTCCCAGACGGGAACGGAACAGATCGGTTATTTCATCATTTTCTTTCTTCATGGTTTCTATATTCTTTAATCCTTTTTGCTAATAAAAACTTGGCCCGGTGCAACTGCGAAGTAGATGAATGCTCTTTGATACCCAGCATATCGGCTATCTCTTTGTGCGACTTCTCTTCAAACACATAAAGGTTGAAAACCGTCCGGCACCCATCGGGCAGATCTGCGACAAACTTCATCAACTGTTCTTCGGAAATTCGCCCTGCCTCCCCTCCTTCCGGAAGGTCGGGGATGTCAGGTAGCTGTTCCTCGTGTACCTCCAACTGACTAACCCGCTTTTGCCTTCGCAGGTAATCCAGTGCCTGAGTCACCATCACCCGGGTCACCCACGTTCCGAGAGAAGCCTCGCCACGAAACGAAAAGTTGGTGAATATTTTGATGAAACCGTCATGCAGTACATCGTGCGCCGCTTCCATATCGCCCGTATAGCGGAAACATACCGCCAGCATTTGCCTCGAGTATAGGGTATAAAGTTCCTTCCGAGCCGAATCCTTTCCTGCCCGACAGCCCTTTATCAGTTCTATCTCGTTTTCCAATGTCAATTGCCTTTTTAAAATCGAACGTATGTCTGCGTCGTTTGTCTATTAGACGCAAGGATGCAGCGAATGCTGCAAACGAAAATGAAAAAAGAAGTTAAAATAATCGTTTTAACGATCAAGGTCCTCAAACGATCAACCGTGAACGATGAATGTGATCTGCGATGAAGTGTTTTTTTCAAAGAATAAACGATGAACAACTTGCAGCCTCAACGCACAAATTGTCCACCGTTCATCATTACTTGTTAAAGATCATTCATCGTTTGGAAATCAGCATGCCTTGAAACTCATATCGAGTCCTTTCACCGAATGGGTAAGGGCACCAACTGAAATAAAGTCTACACCACACTCGGCATAGTCGCGAAGCGTATCGAACGTGATGCCGCCCGACGATTCGGTTTCATACTTTCCGCCGATCATCTCAACAGCCTTCTTTGTATTTTCGGGAGTAAAGTTATCGAGCATGATGCGGTCTACTCCGCCGATGCTCAATACTTGCCGGAGTTCATCGAAGTTGCGCACCTCGATTTCGATCTTGAGATCTTTTCCTTTCTCCTTGCAATACTCCTTGGCACGGTTGATAGCTTTGTCAATGCCACCGGCAAAGTCCACATGATTGTCTTTCAGAAGAATCATATCGAAAAGTCCGATACGGTGATTCACGCCGCCGCCAATCTTTACCGCCGCTTTTTCAAGCATACGGAGTCCGGGAGTAGTCTTGCGGGTATCCAGCACACGTGTTTTCGTGCCTTCCAACTGCTTCACGTATTTGCGTGTCATAGTGGCAATACCGCTCATGCGCTGCATCACGTTCAGCATCAGACGTTCTGTCTGGAGCAGAGACTGAATCTTACCTTCCACAATCATTGCCACATCACCCGGTTTCACTTCGGCACCATCGTTAATAAATACCTCGACTTTCATCGTCGGGTCGAAACGGTGGAATATTTCTTTGGCAATTTCGATGCCGGCCAACACGCCTGCTTCTTTGATTAAAAGTTTCGATTTTCCCATTGCAGTGGCGGGAATACAGGAAAGTGTTGTGTGGTCGCCATCACCTATGTCTTCGGCAAAGGCCAGATCGATCAGTCTGTCTATTAACTCATTCATTGGTTTTATCTATTCTTATTTGATTTATTAAATATTTGTTCTGTACTCTGCGGAAGAAGCAGTTTATCCGGAAATTGCCGTTGGCAGTGGTCAGGGTACCGATAATAAAACTCGATTCATCCCGCTTACCTTCATGGTTTACATTAAAACCACTGACCTTATTGCTACTGAAAAAAGCGGCAAGTGTTCCTTGAGCTGCCTGCCTGTCTACACTCTCCGAGCGATTCTGAATCACCAGATTCACCTTCTCTCCCAAATACCTGTTCAGCTCTTGGGAGTTTCCTTTCTTAAACGCAACGACCACGCCCACCGGTATGTCCTGTGCGAAGAGCGAAGTTACAGCGAATACGAGTCCGGCCATCCATAAAAGTACCCGTTTTTTCATAATCACAAGTATTATCGATACGCAAAGGTAAGTATTTAATGCTAAAAACAATATTTTTTTCTTATTTTTGTGCAATAAACAAGAGTTTGCACTTGAATGAAAACAACCCTTATCGTCGTAGGACGGACTGTAGAGCAGCATTATATCACTGCAATCAACGATTACATAGAGCGTACCAAACACTTCATTTCTTTCGATATGGAGGTGATTCCAGAATTGAAAAATACGAAAAGCCTGACACCCGAGCAACAGAAAGAGAAGGAAGGCGAACTGATAGCCAAAGCCCTTCAGCCGGGAGACGTGGTTGTGTTGCTGGACGAACACGGAAAAGAGATGCGGTCGGTGGAGTTTGCCCGCTGGATGGAGAAAAAGTTGGTAAACGTCAACAAACGCCTGGTATTTATTATAGGAGGACCTTATGGCTTTTCACAAAAGGTATATGACGCGGCACACGAAAAGATATCCATGTCAAAAATGACTTTTTCGCACCAGATGATCCGCCTGATCTTTGTAGAACAGATATACAGGGCCATGACCATACTGAACGGCGGACCCTATCACCATGAATAGGGTCATCCCCTATTCATGATTCATCAACCGGTGGGTTGCCATCTCTTCGTATTTCGTCCCCGGACGACCGTAATTGGCATACGGATAAATCGAAATGCCGCCACGAGGGGTGAAGATGCCGGTCACTTCAATGTATTTAGGATCCATCAGGCGGATCAGATCTTTCATGATTATGTTTACGCAGTCTTCGTGAAAGGCACCGTGATTGCGGAAACTGAACAGATAAAGTTTGAGGCTCTTACTCTCCACCATCTTCACATCGGGCAGGTAGCTGATACGTATTTCCGCAAAATCCGGCTGTCCGGTTATGGGGCATAGGCTGGTAAACTCCGGACAGTTGAAACGTACCCAGTAATCATTCTCAGGATGTTTGTTATCGAAGGCTTCCAATACCTCGGGAGCATAATCCTGCTTATATTCGGTCTTTCTTCCCAACAAAGAAAGCTGCTCTTTCAATTCGGTCATAATCTATTAATAATTAACGGTTTCTTTTACTTAAATACTCTTCCAGTCCCTGTTTGCGTAACTTACATGCCGGTCAATGTCCGCATCCGTCGGCGGGAATCCCGTTGTAACAGGTCAGTGTCTCGTTCCGCACAAGATCGAACACACCGAGTTCGTCCGCCAGCGCCCAGGTTTCGGCTTTATCGATCCACATCAACGGAGTGTGAATGACGAACTGTTCATCCATCGCCAGGTTCAAGGTGACATTCAGCGACTTGA